>Ga0209581_1000181_pt1 | contig 195841 bp, 175 predicted proteins | sample Coa_R2_FD_187160 | JGI IMG/M metagenome (GOLD analysis project Ga0209581, IMG submission 187160) | Surface soil microbial communities from Centralia Pennsylvania, which are recovering from an underground coalmine fire - Coalmine... | ecosystem: Environmental > Terrestrial > Soil > Unclassified...
CGCTGCTGGGCGAGATCCAGGGCGTGTGGCAAGGTTACCGCACCAACACCTGGACGAACGGGGCCATTTGGGGTGACTATCCGGCCCTGACCGCCGTGGCGAAGCTGATGTTGATGGCGTGGCCGGCTGGCGAGGCGGAGGGAGCAGTAACGGGTACGATAGCAAGGAGCTTGGCGACATCTGCCGATGAGGCAGTGTTCTGGTCCGGAATTGGAAGAGGCGGCGCTGCGAAGGCAGCGAGTTGGGCGGCGCAACACGGAGGAGCGACTCTTGAGTCGACGTTGGCATTGAGAGGCGTAACGCTTCCCGCATGGGACGCAAGTAATCCAGCAGTTGTAGCTGCGTGGCGACAAGCTTCTATGGATTTTGCGGCCGGCGCGAGAGGCAATATCCGTGTACTCCAAGGCGATGTATTACGTTTGGATTCGATCTGGCGTGATGAATTCCGGGCGCTCCGAGCTAATCCGAATGTCAATTCAATACGCGCGATAAACCCAGATACTGGAACTGAGACCTTGTTATGGTCGAAATGAGTTGCCTAAATTCGCCTTTGCTTGCTGAAGCTGTTCGCATTTGGTCTGGTTGGGGGGCATGTATGATGCCAGACCGGGATGACAATCGGTTAGTGGCGCGTTTAGGGAACGAAGCGGCTGTAAAGCTGCTTCCAATTATTAAGGAATTGGAACAGGAGTTCTACGCCTCTGATGCGCGGCTTATGGCAGCGGATTTACAGGAGATGGAGAAGCTTGCGTCCGAAGATTTTAAAAAAAAATACCCTGGAATATCAGAAGATATAGTAAGAGCGCTTGCCTGGTGCTATACATTTGATTTTAAGTAAAAGCAGAATAGCATATTTCACAATCCCACAAAATTTATTTTTTCCATCCTGGTCGCACGACGCCGCATTGCCGAGAACCACTCGACCGCGATCACGCGCGGGTACGTGGGCGCGCCAGTGGAACCGTGCCGGAAATCCGACACGATCTTCTGCGACGGCTTCGAGGTGTTGAATCGGAGCACCAGCACCGGCACGACGACGTGGGCGTATGACACGAACGGCCGACGGGACTACGAAGTCGCGAGCGCGGGTGTGATCAACCGTGCGACAACCACTCCAGCCGATGTTCGCCGAAGCGGCCCTGGGCCAGATGCTGGCGCAGCGCCGGCAGCAGTTCGGCGAGTTGCTGATCGAATTTCCATGGCGCGTTGACGATCACCATGCCGCAGCCGTTCAGGCGCAGCGCGGAATTGTCCGGGTGCAGCAGCAGTTCGGCGCACAGCACCTTCGGCAGTTTGCGCCGCGCGAACCAGCGCAGGAACGGCTGCGTCTGCTGGTGCAGCTTGATCGGATACCAGATCGCATAGATGCCGCCCGGCCAGCGCGCGGCGGCCCTGGCCAGCGCCGCCTCGATGGCGCGGAATTCGTCGTCCTGTGCCTCGAACGGCGGATCGATCAGCACCAGGCCGCGACGTTCCTTCGGCGGCAGCAGCGCACCGAGCGCCTCGTAGCCGTCGCGCACATGCACGCCGATGCGCGCGTCGCCGGCGAACAGCGTTCTCAGGCTGGCGGCTTCGGCGACCTGGATCTCGCACAGCACGGCGCGATCCTCGTCGCGCAGCAACAGGCTGGCGATGAGCGGCGAGCCGGGATACACAGCGATGTCCGTGGCGCCGTTGTTCAAGGCGCGTACCAGATTGAGGTAGATGTGCAGCGCGGTGGGCAGACGCACCGCACCGAGCAGGCGCAGGATGCCGTTTTCGTGTTCGCGCGTGGTGCGCGCCGCGGTGCCACGCAGATCGTAGCGGCCGGCGCCGGCGTGCGTGTCGAAATAGCAGAACGGCGCCTGCTTGGCCTTGAGCGATTCCAGCAGGCCGACCAGGATCGCGTGCTTGAACACGTCGGCGAAATTGCCGGCATGAAAGGCGTGACGATAGTTCATGGTCCGGGGATGTGGCGGTTCGCATCCTTGAATCGGCGACCGCAAGTGTAGCAATATGGCGGGGCAGAAGGTTCGGACGGCGGACGATGAGCGCGGATTTTCCCTGGTGGTCGCGGCGACGATTTCTCGCCGGCATGACGCTCGGCGGCACTGCCGCGGCGCTGGGGTGGCGGCGCGGCGCGGCGCAGGTCGCACCGGACGAACTCACCGGCTGCGATTTCGATCTCGTCATCGGCGCGCGGTCGGTGGATTTCGGCGGTGGCCATCGCCGCGCCACCGTAGTCAACGGCCATCTGCCGGCGCCGGTGTTGCGCTGGCGCGAGGGCGACACGGTCACGCTGCGCGTGCGCAACACGCTGGCGGAGCCGAGTTCGATCCACTGGCACGGCATCCTGCTGCCGGCCGGCATGGACGGCGTGCCGGGCCTGTCGTTTGCCGGCATCGCGCCCGGCGCGACGTATACCTACCGCTTCCGCGTGCGCCAGGCCGGCACGTACTGGTATCACAGTCACTCGCGTTTCCAGGAGCAGATCGGCCTGTACGGCGCGATCGTGATCGAGCCGCGCGACGGCGAGCGCTGGCGGTGCGAACGCGACTATGTCGTGCTGCTGTCGGACTGGCCGGACACGGATCCCGAACGGATCTACGCGACGCTCAAGAAGCAGAGCAACTACTACAACTTCGGCCAGCCGACGCTGGCGGAGTTCCTGCGCGACGCGCGCGCCGAAGGCGTCGCCGCTGCGCTGGCCGGGCGGCGGATGTGGAACCGCATGCGCATGGACCCGAGCGATCTCGCCGATGTCTCCGCGCACGCCTATCGCTATCTCCTCAACGGCGCCACGCCGCAGGCGAACTGGACCGGCCGCTTCGCGCCGGGCGAACGCGTGCGCCTGCGCTTCGTCAACGCCGCGGCGATGACGTTCTTCGACGTGCGCATTCCCGGTCTCGGGCTCACCGTGATCGCGGCCGACGGTCAGGACGTCGCGCCGGTCGAAATCGAGGAATTCCGCATCGCGCCGGCCGAGACCTATGACGTCGTCGTCACGCCGGCGGAAGCGCGCGCCTACGCCATCTTCGCCCAGGCGATGGATCGCTCCGGTTTCGCGTCCGGCACGCTCGCGCCGCGGGATGGCATGCGCGCCGCGGTGCCGCCGCTCGATCCGCGGCCGCGCCTCGCCATGGCCGACATGATGGGCGAGAGCATGTCGCACGCGGCGATGAAGGGCATGGAGGGAAGCTGCGGCGCCATGCGCAGCGCGGCGCCCGGCCCGGCAGTGGACATGGTGGTGAGCACGCCGCGGCGCAATCTCGACGATCCGGGCGTCGGCCTGCGCGACCACGGCCGCCGCGTGCTGACCTATGCCGATCTGCGCACGCCCGGTCCGCCGATCGCGGCCGCGGTGGACCGCGAAATCGTGCTGCGTCTGACCGGCAACATGCAGCGCTACGTCTGGTCGTTCGACGGACGCAAGTTCTCCGCCGCCGAGCCGCTGCGCCTCGGGCTCGGCGAGCGTGTGCGTGTGCGGCTGATCAACGACACCATGATGAGCCACCCGATCCACCTGCACGGCATGTGGAGCGAGCTCGAATCCGCCGATGGCGAATTCCAGGTGCGCAAGCACACCGTCGTGGTGCAACCGGCGCAGAGCGTGAGTTTTCGCGTCTGCGCCGATGCGCCCGGACACTGGGCGTTCCATTGCCATCTGCTGTATCACATGGAAGCGGGCATGTTCCGCGAGGTGGTGGTGGCGTGAACGCGGCATGGCTTGCGCTCGTCCTGCGCGCCGGACTGGCCGAGGAGCCGATGTCACCGGCGTCGATGCCTGACCTGCCGCCGGCGGCGATGGCGGATGTCATGCAGATGCACGACGATGCCGCCTTCGGCATGCTCAAGTTCGATCAGCTCGAGCACGGCCGCGGCGATTGGCGCTGGGAAGCCGATGCCTGGTACGGCGGCGATTTCGACAAGTTCTGGCTGCGCAGCGAGGGCGAACGCGACGGCGGCCGGCTCGATGCGCGCGTCGAGGGGTTCTGGGATCACGCCTTCGCCAGCTTCTGGGACGGGCAGCTCGGCCTGCGCCGCGATTTCGGCGCCGGGCCGCCGCGAAGCTGGGCCGCGTTCGGCGTGCAGGGCCTCGCGCCGTACTGGTTCGAGGTGCAGGCGACGGCGTATCTTGGCGCAGGGGGGCGCACCGCGGCGCGGCTGCGCGTCGAGTACGAGCTGCTCATCACCCAGCGTCTGATCCTGCAGCCAGAGCTGGAGGTGAACCTCTACGGCCGGAGCGATCCGCCGCGGCGGGTCGGCGCCGGTCTCTCGGATGCCGCGTTCGGCTTGCGGCTGCGCTACGAGATCCGCCGCGAATTCGCGCCGTATCTCGGTCTGGTGCGCACGCAACGCTTCGGCCGCGCCGCCGACTTCGCCCGCGCCGCCGGTCGCGATGCGGCGAGCACCGAACTGGTCGCCGGGCTGCGGTTCTGGTTCTGATCCGGACAATGGGCGACGCCGGCGCCGTCGGCATCATGCAAGAGTATATATGTACACAATGCGCCATCGCGCGTCAGGCGATGCGCAAGGACAGCGTGGCGAGCGCGCCGCCGATCAGCGCCGCGGCGAGCACGTCGCTCGGATAGTGCAGGCCGAGCACCACGCGCGAGGCGGCCACCAGCAACGCGAACGGGATGAGCAGCGGCGCGAGCATCGGGAAGTGCGCAAGCGCGAGGATGGTGAAGGTGACGGCGTGCAGGGTGTGGCCGGAGGGAAAGCTGAACTCGTCGAGCGGCGCCACCGGCGCGATGATCTGGCGGTGGGCGCGGAACGGCCGCGGCCGGCGGGTGCAGCGCTTGAGCAGGCGGTACAGCGCGGCGGCGACGAGCCCGGTCAGCGCCATTTGCAGTGCGGCGCGCCGGCCGGGGGCGCCGCCCAGCGTGGTGAGGGCGAGCATCAGCGCGTACCAGAACACGCCGTCGCCGAGCCGGCTGATCGCACCGAAAAAGTCGGCGATGCGCGCGCGCAGCAGCCAGCGGTTGCAGGCCAGACACAGGCGCGATTCGCCGCTCAGATGCTCGAGGTTCCGCCAGAGCCGCGCCGCGCTCATGGCGCGCTCTGTTGTGCGAGCCCGGCGAGCAGACCGGCGAAGCTCGCGCACACGCGCTGCGGATCGAGGTCGGCCACGGCGCGGCGCGCGGCGCGGCGCATCGCCTCGCGACCGGCGTCGTCGCCCGCCAGCGCGCACGCCGCCTGCACGAAGGCGTCGGCGTCGCCGAACGGAATGCGCCGCCCGGCGTCGGCGGGCAGGTGTTCGCGCGCGGCGCCGTAGTCGAACGCCACCGTCGGCACGCCGCTGGCGAGCGCCTCGAGCGTGACGTTGCCGAAGGTCTCGGTGAGACTCGGAAACAGGAACAGATCCGCGCTCGCATAGTGCGCGGCCAGCGCCTCGTCCTTCTGCATGCCGCAGAAGACGAAATCCGGATGCTGCGCCTGCAACGCCGCCCGCTGCGGTCCGTCGCCGACCCAGACGAAGCGCGCGTCGGGACGGAGTTTCTGGATCGCGCGGAACGCCCGCACTGCGAGTGCGAGATTCTTCTCCGCGGCGATGCGGCCGACGTGGATCACCGCGAGCCGATCGGCGTCGACTCCCCAGCGCGCGCGCAGCGCGGGGTCGCGGCGCGCCGGCGAGAACAGGCGCGTATCGACCGCGCGGGAGAGCAGGGCGACGTTGCCGAAACCCTGTTCGCGCAGCCAGCCGGCGAGTTCCCTGGTCGGCACCAGCGTGGCCAGGCTGCGGCGGTGGAAGCGCCGCAGATAACGCCGCACCAGCGGCGTCAGCCAGGCGAGACCGTAGAACCGCGCGAACTCATCGAAGCGGGTGTGGAAACCGGTGCAGGCCGGAATGCCGAGCCGGCGCGCCACGCCGAGCGCCGAGCCGCCGAGCGGACCTTCGGTGGCGACGTACAGCGCATCGGGCCGGGCATGTTGCCACAAAGTATACAAACGCCGGCGCGCCGGCAGGCCGAGGCGCAGGCCGGGATAGCGCGGCAGGCGCAAGCCCGCCACCAGCACCTCGCTCGCCGGCGCCGCGGCGGCGTCCACATGCGGCTGGCGCGGGCGGATGAGTTGGACCTCGTGGCCGGTCGCGCGCAGGCCGTGCGCCAGGCCGGCGACGGTGAGCGCCACGCCGTTGACTTCCGGCGGATAGGTTTCGGTGACGATGGCGACGCGCATGGCCCGGCTCCGCATGGCGCGGGCAGGCTAGGGCGGGCGCGTGGCGCGGCGGTGACGCGCGGATGACGTCGGCGTGACGGCGGGGACTCAGCCGCCGCCGAACGGATTGCGCAGGCGAGCGAGGATCGCGCCACGGCCGGTGTCCCGCGCAGCGGGCGGTGCGGCCGGCGTGGCTTCGGTCTCGATGTGGCCGGTGGCGTTGTAGGCGTTGGTGAAGTCGATCACGTCGGCGAGCGTCGCACCGCTCTGTTCGGCGATCTCGGTGAGCGTCGCCGCCTGTTTCATCATCACGGTGGCGATGCGGAAATGCTTCGGGAATTCGCGTTCGATCTGCGGCCAGCGCGCGAGCTTGTAGCGGGCGTTGATGTCGAGCGCCGGATCGAGCTGGCCGTTCGAGCCGAGCGCGTGGCACAGCCACAGCAGGCGCGCGAACGGCTGTCCCTTGCCGCCGGCTTGCAGCTCGACGAGCTCCGCCGCCGGCAGCGGCTGCCATTCGTCGGCGGCGATGACGCGGCTGCAGTACGGCGCGAGCGCGCGCAGCGCGCCGTCGGCGAAATAGGTTTTCGTCTGCGGATCGAGCACGAGGTCCGGCGCGCCCGTCGCGCACAACCGCACCGCCGAGGTCAGGGCGCCATCGGCCAGCCAGTCGGCGAGACGCCGTTCACGCGGCGGCTCCGGCATCGGCGCAGGCGCGGCGGCCGATGCGGGCGACGCGACGGCGGCCGGTTTCGGCGGCGCGGCGGCGGCAGGCATCGGCGCGGGCCGCGCCGGCACCCGTTCGGCGGCGCGCTGCAGCACCTCGACCAGATTGGCGAGCTCGAGCGGCTTGTGCAGGACGAGGTCGGCGTCCTCGAACTGGGCGTGCTCGGTCAGCACCGCCACCAGCCGGCCGCTGCTCTGCGCGCGCAGCCAGTCCATGTGGCCGTACACCGAGTCGATGTCGATGACGAGCAGATCGGCGTCGTCGCCGGCGCCGATCATCCATGCCGCATCGAGATTCGTCGTCGCCTGCGGCAACAGTTCGCGCAGACGCGCGCTGTCTTCGTCGCTCGCGCCCTGCAGTGCGAGAAGCCGGACCATAGTTCCCCCGTCGTTGCTGCACCAAATTCTATGCCGCAACCGGCGCGATTGGCCAGTCGCGCTGGCTCACCCCTTGCCGAAGGGTTTGCGCAGACGCGACAGCAGACCGCCGGATCGCGGCGGCGGCGCGCCGCGCGGCAGGCGTTGTTCGACCTCGACGAGCCCGATCGCGTCGTAGGCGTTGATGAGATCGAACACCTCGGCCATCGACGCGCCGCTGGCCGCGGCGATCTCGTTGAGTTTGCGCGGCACGTCCATCGCGGCGACGATGCGGGCGTGGGCCGGGAAGTCCGGTTCCGCGTGCACGCGCTGCTTGAGGCGGTAACGGCCGCCGGGATCGAGATGGCGCGCGAGCTGGCCGTTGGAATGCACCAGCACGTCGAGCCAGATCAGCCGCGCGTAGGGCTGCGCCGGCTGCTCGGTGCGCAGCCGGGCGAGCTCCTGCGTGGTAATCGCCCGCCAGGCGTCGCGCGGAAATTCCTGCCGGCAGTACGGCGTCAGGCTGCACAGGCTGCCGGCGCTGTGGAACACCCGCTCCTTCGGGTCGAGCGTGAGCGCCGGCACCGCGGGCAGGCCGAGCGTCGCCGGTCCGCCGAGCAGATTGCGATCGAGATACTCGCGCAGCCGATGCGCGCCGACGTCGCCGGCGACGGTGACGCCGGCCAGGCGCGAGCCGAGATTGATGCCCTCCGGCTTGGCGTCGGTGGCGCGGATGCCGTGCACCGAATCGGCCACGCGCCGTTCGCTGCGTGCGGAGCGGCCGCCGCCGGCCTGGATGCCGGTGTCGGCGTCGAGCTTGACCGGCACGGCGAACTGCGGCTTCAGCGCCTCGGTATCGGGTTTGAACAATTCGTCGAGGCCGGGGGCGGGCGTGGCATCGCGCCGCTGCGCGCGCGCCTCGGCGGATTCGGTGTCCTCGAGCTCGAACGCCGGATTGAACGCCTCGACGTCGTAGAAATCGTTCTTGAACTGCGCGACCGGCGCGCCGGTGGCGGCGCCGGCCGAGGCCGTGCCGTTGAGCGCGGCGACGACGCTTTCGCCCTTGAGCGGCCGAGTCAGACGCACCTCGCCGTCGCGCAGCGGTTCGCCGTCGCTGAACACGACGCAGCGGCGGCCACTGGAAAAGGCGCGATTGCGCGCGATCTGGCCGGCGAGCTGGGACGGATCGACGATCACCAGATCGGCGTTGTCCTCGGTGCCCCAGCGCCAGCGATGCTCGAGCTGACCCGCCGCGGCGCGCAGCAGCAGGCGAAGATGCGCAGTGTCCTCCTCGCCCAGACCCACCACCGCCAGGTATTTTTCGCTCGCCACGCTGCGATCCCTCGGCCGCACCATGTTGCGGCGTCGCTCCGGTTGGTGACGAGAAATATACTTCAAAACGCGCGCCGGGGCGCGTCGGCGCGGCGTTCAGGAAACGAGCGCGGTCTCGCGCGCGGCCGGCTCGGTCTGCTGCGCCTGCTGCTGCATCGTCCACAGCGCGGCGTAGCGGCCGCGCTCCGTGAGCAATTGCGCGTGCGTGCCGCGCTCGACGATGCGGCCGTGCTCGAGCACCAGGATCTCGTCGGCATCGACGATGGTCGACAGGCGATGGGCGATGATCAGCGTGGTGCGCTCGCGCGCGATCTCGGCCAGTTCCGCCTGGATGATCTTCTCGGTGCGCGTATCGAGCGCACTGGTGGCCTCGTCGAACACCAGGATCGCCGGATTCTTGAGCAGGGTGCGGGCGATCGCCACGCGCTGCTTCTCGCCGCCGGACAATTTCAGTCCGCGTTCGCCGACCCGCGTCTCGTAGCCCAGCGGCAGGCTCTGGATGAACTCGTGGATGTGCGCCGCCTGCGCCGCGGCGACGATCTCCGCGCGTGTCGCCTGCGGTCGGCCGTAGGCGATGTTGTAGTAAATCGTGTCGTTGAACAGCACGGTGTCCTGCGGCACGATGCCGATCGCCGCGCGCAGCGAGTCCTGGGTGACCTCGCGGAGGTCCTGACCGTCGATCAGAATGCGCCCGCCGCTGACGTCGTAGAAGCGGTACAGCAGCCGCGCCAGCGTCGACTTGCCGGCGCCGGTGGTGCCGACCACCGCCACGGTCTTGCCGGGCGGAATGACGAAATCCACCTCGCGCAGGATCGCACGTTCCGGCTCGTAGTGGAACGAGACGCGCTCGAAGCGCACCTCGCCGCCGCGCACGACGAGCGGCCGCGCGCCGGGCGCGTCGCGCACTTCGCGCGGCTGTTCGAGCAGCGCGAACATGTGCTCGATGTTGATCAGCGCCTGCTTGACCTCGCGGTACACCATGCCGAGGTAGTTCAGCGGAATGGCCAGTTGCAGCAGGAAGGCGTTGACCAGCACGAGATCGCCGAGCGTCAGCTTGCCGGCGACGACGCCGGCAGCGGCGCGCCACAGCAGCAGGGTCAGACCGATCGCGACGATGCCGGCCTGGCCGACGTTGAGCACGGCGAGCGTCTTCTGGCTCATCACCGTGGCTTCCTCGTAGGCGCGCAGGGCGACGTCGAACCGGGCGAGTTCGTGCGCCTCGTTGTTGAAGTATTTCACCGTCTCGTAATTGAGCAGCGAATCCACCGAGCGCGCGTTCGCCTCGGTGTCGGCCTCGTTCTTGGCGCGGTAGTAGCGCAGGCGCCATTCGGTGATCGAGAACGTGAAGGCGATGTAGGCGGCGAGCGTGGCGAGCGTGATCGCGGCGAAGCCGAGGTCGTAGTGCACGATCAGGATCGCGCTGATCAGCGCGATCTCGAGCCCGGTCGGCAGGATCGTGTAGATCGTCCAGTCGAGCAGATCCGCCACCGACACCATGCCGCGTTCGACCTCACGCGCCACGCCGCCGGTGCGGCGATCGAGGTGGAAGCGCAGGCTGAGCGCGTGCAGATGCGCGAACACCTGCAGCGTGATCTCGCGCGAGGTGCGCGCCAGCACGCGCGCGAACACGACCTGGCGCAGCTCCTGGAAGAACGAGGTGGACAGCCGCAGCGCGCCGTAGGCGAGCAGCAGCAGTACCGGGATGGTCAGCGGGACCGGTTTCAGATCCAGCCGGTCGACCAGCCATTTGAGGACCACCGGCACGCCGATGCTGGCGAGCTTGCCGGCGACGAGCAGGACGAGCGCGATCAGCACGCGCCGGCGGTAGTGCCAGACGTACGGCGCCAGGCGGCGCAGCGTGGCGGATACGGTCGCCGTCGCGGCGTGGGAGGCTCGGGTCATCGTCGTGATATCGGGGCGGAAGTCGCCGGCACAAGCCGGCCGCGGTCGTCTGGCGTATCATGCCAGCATCGCAACGACCGGAGACAGGGCCATGCGTCATACGCTGCTGATCGCCGCCGGCCTCGCCTTGCTCGGCGGCAGCGCCTTCGCGCAGAACGCCGCGCCGCCACGGCCGAAGGCGCCGCACGGGGCGAAGGTGTTCATCGTCGCGCCGAAGAACGGCGCCACGGTCGGTCAGGACGTGCTGGTGAAGTTCGGCGCGAGCGGCATCAAAGTGGCGCCCTCGACCGACACCACGCCCGGCACCGGCCACCACCATCTGCTGATCGACCAGAAGCAACTGCCGCCGCTCGACCAGCCGATTCCGAACGACGAGCAGCACAAGCACTACGGCAAGGGCCAGACCGAGGACACGATTCACCTCAGCCCCGGCGATCACACCCTGCAGCTCGATTTCGCCGACGCCGCGCACATGCAGTTCGATCCGCCCATCGTTTCGAGGAAGATCAGGATTCATGTGAAATGAGGCGGCGTGCCGCATGTTCGGCCTGCGGCCATCCCGCCTCCCGCCCGGCGCGCGGGTTACTTTCGACAGCCAAAGCTTCCGCTCGGCCGCAGGCCGAGCGGGTCACTTCTTTGCTGGTGCAAAGAAGTAACCAAGAAACACCTCGAAAGCAGAGCATCCCTCGGAGGACCTGCACAACGAATTCGCGAAGGGATGAATATTCCACGGACAACTCGGTCGTTCCGACCTGAAACGTCATTCGCTTCGCATGCAGGTCTTCGGTCGCAAGCGAAGCGGACAACGTATCAGTCTGCCCTCCGCCGCTGCGCGGCCAGCGCCGCTGTTCGCGCTGCTCCTGCGGCGCAGTGCACGAGCAAGGAAAAGTTACCCGCTCGGCCTGCGGCCGATCGGAAACTCTTGCTTTCGACCGCGATCCGCGCGCGCCGCGTCCCGGAAAGAGCGACCGTCAGCGCCCGAGATCGACGGCATAGACGGCGCTGCCGTCGCCGTTGTCCCGCCACAAGCTGACGTTGTCGAGGCCGGCCGCGCGGGCGAGCTCGAGTTTGCCGGCGGCGGAGGTGAACACCACCGGCCCGGCCGTCTTGACGCGCACGAATCGCCAGTTGCGGTCGCTGCCGTGGCGCGCGCGGGTGATGTCGCCGGCCGCGCGCAGATAGGCGATCAGCACGTCGCGGTTGGCGTCGGGTGCGGACAGCACGATGTTGCCGCCGTCGAGGCCCGGGAACTTGCCGCCGCCGGCGGCGCGATAGTTGTTGGTCACGACCAGGAATGGCTGCGCATCGCGCACCGGCTGACCCTGGTAGCGCAGATCGACGATGCGTTGCCCTTCGGGCCGGGTGACGTCGATCGCGTAGCTCAGGCCGCCCTGGATCACGTCGAAGTCGTAGGTCGGGACGCGGCGGTTGACCAGTTCCTGTGGTTCGCGCCGGGCCGGGTCGATGCGATTGAACCAGGCTGCGGATTTCTCCAGCCAGGCGCGCACGCCGGCGCCGTCGAGCCGCACCACGGCGAGGGTGTTCGGATAGAGATACAGATCGGCGGCATGGCGGATCGCGAGCGGACCGGCGGGGACGTCGGTGTAGTCGCGCGGGCCGCCGAACCCGGCCTTGAACGGCGCCGCGGCCGACAGCACGGGAATGCCGGCGAGCGCGGGAAGATTTTCCTTTATATACTTTTCCACATAGTCGCGTTGCGCCTGGTTGACGATCTGCAACGCGGAGACGTCGCCGGCGGCGACGAAGTAGGTGGTGAGCGCGAAATCGCTGCGGCCGATCGGCGTCTGCACCCAGGCGATCGTCGCCGCGTGTTCGGCCGCGACGGCGCGGGCGATGGCGGGATCGGGCGCCGCCGCGGCGCCGGCGGCGGCGCGCAGCCGACGCACCTCGGCCCGCGTCGCCGCGCGATCCACCTGCCAGCGGCCGTCGCGCCGCACCAGCGCGAGATCGATCACGCCGATGCCCTTGCCGAAGTAGCCGCCCATCACCGCCGGCACGCCGCGCACGTTGCCCTGCACATTGTCCACCTCGGGCAGATGGGCGAAACGCGATTTCGGGTCGGCCGGATTCGGGAACGCATCGTGCGAGTGGCCGAGCAGGATCAGGTCGATACCCGGCACGCCGGCGAGATGCCAGCCGGCGTTCTCCATGTCCGGCGTGTACGGCGCGGCGTTGAGTCCGCCGTGCAGCAAGGCGATGACGATGTCGGCGCCGGCGCGGCGCACCTCCGGCACGTAGCGTTGCGCCGCCTCGACCACGCCGAGCACGCGCACGCGACCTTCGAGATTGCGCTTGTCCCACTGCAGGATCGGCGGCGGGGTGAAACCGAGCAGGCCGATGCGGATTTCTGCGGCGACTTCGCGACCGTCCGGCGCGCGCGCGCGGATGCGGCGCGTGAGCACGCGCCACGGCGCATACAGCGGCGCCTCGTCCGCGGCGCGGAACACGTTCGACAGCACCAGCGGGAAATGCGGACCGCGGCAGGTTTCCCCCTGGATGCCGGGGAACGGCGTGCCGGTGACGCGGCTGAGATACGCCAGGCCGTAGTTGAACTCGTGGTTGCCGATCGTGCCGGCATCGTAGCCGAGCGCGTCCATCGCCCGGTACACGGCGAGTTCTGCGTCGCACGGCGGCGGCGCGACCAGCGCCTGGTAATCGGCGAGCGCGCTGCCCTGGATGGTGTCGCCGTCGTCGAACAGGAGCGTGTTCGGGAAGTCCGTGCGCGCAGCCCGGATCAGGCTGGCGGCGCGCTCGAGGCCGAGCGTGTCGTCCGGCGCGAGCCGGTAGTAGTCGTAGCTCATCACGTTCGAGTGCAGATCGGTCGTCTCGAGCACGCCGATCTCGGCGCGCGTGCCGTCGGCCGGCGCGGGCACGGGCGCGCGCGGCGGCGCGGCGCAGGACGCGACGAGCAGGGCGGCGAGGAAGGTGAAGCGATGCAGGTGCATGGCGGAGGTTCTCGGTCTGCTCGAAGCGCGATTATTAGAACCTATCTCGAAATCATCGCGAGCGAGGACGGATTGCGCGCCGCCGGAGCGCAGGACCCGGAGTTTACTGGTAGTAAATGAGGAGTCCCAGCACCGCCGGCGCGTGAGCCGTCGAGCGCAGCAGATTTTGAGATAGGTTCTACCGATCTTCGCGACGCATCTGCTACCCTTGCCGGCCGTTTCGGCAGATCATTCCGGCATGAGCGTCCGCACCCGTTTCGCCCCGAGCCCGACCGGCTATCTGCACATCGGCGGCGCGCGCACCGCGCTGTACTGCTGGCTGGAGGCGCGGCACCGCGGCGGCGAATTCATCCTGCGCATCGAGGACACCGATCGCGAGCGTTCCACCGAGGAGGCGGTCCGGGCGATCCTCGACGGCATGGGCTGGCTCGGTCTGTCCTACGACGAGGGTCCGTACTACCAGACCCTGCGCATGGATCGCTATCGCCAGGTGGCCGAGGAGCTGGTGCGCGCCGGCAAGGCGTACTACGCCTACGAGACCCGCGAGGAACTCGACGCGATGCGCGCGGCGCAGATGGAACGCGGCCTCAAGCCGCGCTACGCCGGGATCTACCGCGAACGCAACGAGCCGTATCGCGAGGATCCGAACCGGGTGATCCGGTTTCGCAATCCGGCCACGGGATCGGTCGTGTTCCACGACAAGGTCAAGGGCCGCATCGAGTGGAGCAACGAGGAGCTCGATGATCTCGTCATGGTGCGCTCGGACGGCTTCCCGACCTACAACTTCGCCGTCGTCGTCGACGACATCGACATGCGCATCAGCGAAGTGATCCGCGGCGACGACCACGTCAACAACACGCCGCGCCAGATCAACATCTACCACGCGCTCGGCGCGGCGATCCCGGAGTTCGCGCACCTGCCGATGATCCTCGGCCCGGACGGCCAGAAGCTGTCGAAGCGGCACGGCGCGGTGAGCGTCATGCAGTACCGCGACGACGGCTTCCTGCCGCATGCGCTGCTCAACTATCTGGTACGGCTCGGCTGGTCGCACGGCGACCAGGAGATCTTCTCGATCGAGCAGATGATCGCGCTGTTCGACGTCGCCGAGGTCAACAAGGCGGCGGCGCGCTTCGATCTGGAGAAGCTCTGCTGGCTCAACCAGCATTACCTCAAGCACGACGATCCGGAGGAGATCGCGCCGCATCTGGAATGGCAACTGCGCCAGCAGGGCTTCGATCCGGCGCACGGGCCGCAGCCCGCGGATGTCGTCGTCGCGCTGCGCGACCGCGCGCGCACGCTCAAGGAGATGGCCGACAAGGCGAGCGTCTGGTACGGCCCGATCACGCACTGGGACGAGGCCGCCGTCGCCAAGCACCTGAAGACACCGACTGCGGCGGCGGCGCTCACCGCGGCGCACGAACAGCTCGCCATCGTGCCGGAATGGACGGTGAGTGCCGTGCACCAGGCGATCGAGGCCGCGGCAGCGTCGCTCGGCCAGGGCATGGGCAAGGTGGCGCAGCCGTTGCGCGTGGCCATGACCGGCACCCAGGTGTCGCCGTCGATCGATCAGACCGTGTACCTCGCCGGCCGCCAGCGTGCGCTCAAGCGCATCGAGGACGCGCTGGCCAAGGCCGGCGCCTGAGCCACCATGGCCTGCGATCTACGGGCGCTGGCGAATCTCGACGGTTCCGATCCGGAGCAGGTCGCGGCGCTGCTGCGCGAATGCACGGCCGTGCTCGAGGACCCGAGTCTGTGGCTGTGGACGATCGCGCTGACCGTGGTCGGCGCCGCGGTCGGGGCGCTGATCGGCCGCTACAAGAACGCCGTCGTGCGCGACGCCATCCTCGGCGCCGCGCTCGGCCCGATCGGCTGGATCATCTCGCTGTGCCTGCCGACGCCGAAGCCGCCGCCGACCTGTCCGGCCTGCGCGCGGACGGTGGCCGCGGGCGACCGGCATTGCCGTCATTGCGGGGCCAGGCTGGACGCCTGAACGCGGCCGCCGGCGCCGCCGAGCGCGGAGGAAAGCGCGCTATGATGGTGCCATGTCCGTCCGCACCGCTCGCGTGCACCATCACCATACGCACGACGCGCGCGCGTTCGTGCGCGAGGTCGCGGCGGCGTGCGAGATGCGTGGTTTGCGCCTGACCGAGATCCGCCTGCAGGTGCTGGAGCTGATCGCGCGTGCCGACAAACCGATCAAGGCCTACGACCTGCTCGACCGGCTGAAGGACGATCGCGGCAACGCCGCACCGCCGACGGTGTACCGTGCGCTCGACTTCCTGCTCGAGCACGGCTTCATCCACAAGCTGCAGTCGATCAACGCCTACGTCGGTTGCCACCATCCGAGCGTGGTGCATCAGGTGCCGTTCCTGATCTGCGACGTGTGCCATTCCGCCACCGAGATCTGCGACGAGCGCGTCGCCGGCCTGCTCAACGACCAGGCCCGCGCGCTCGGTTTCCGGCCGCGCGCGCAGACCCTGGAAGTGCACGGCGTGTGCAAGCGCTGCGACGCGGCCTAGGCCGGCGCCAGGCCGGCCTCGGGCGCCGCGCGCAAGCGCGTGCGGAATTCCCGGCGCAGCAGCCACAGGCTGAGTGCGGCCTGCGTGGCGACGCTCGCGATCGACACCAGCCACACGTGTCGGCCCCTGGGTGAGGTCGTGCATGGAACGATCCGGTTCGAGTCGGTGCGATACCGTAGCAGCGCTGCGCCGCCGCGCCCACTGGTGAACGCCAGGCGCGGTGCATGACACTTGTCAGCCGCCGCGTTTGAGAATCGCCCGGCGCGGCAGTAGGCTCGGGTCGAGGAGGAAGGGCTATGCCCAGTGTAATTCTCGCTCGCGCGCTCGCATGCGAAGTCGCCGGCGCGCACCGGCCGCCGATCCACGCGGCGACGTTGGCCATATGAGCGGCGCGGGCGACATCCGCCTCGCGCGGCCGGCGGACGCGGCGCGCATCGCCGCGATGTCGCGCGACTACGTCGAGGCCGGTCTCGGTTGGCGCTGGACGCCGGCGCGGGTGTTGCGCATGATCCGCGACCGCGACACCAACGTCGCCCTGGCCGAGGCCGACGGTGCGCTCGCCGGCTTCGGCATCATGCGCTACGCCGACGACGAGGCGCATCTGCTGCTGTTCGCGGTCGCGCCTGCGCAGCGGCGCCGCGGCTTGGGCTCGCACCTGCTCGCCTGGCTCGAGCAGGCCGCGCGCACTGCCGGGATCGAGCTGATTTTTCTCGAGGCGCGGCTCGGCAATACCGCCGCGCGCGCGTTCTACCGTGCCCACGGTTACCGCGAGCTGGCGCGGCTGCCGCGCTATTACGCCGATCGCGAGGACGCCGTGCGCCTGGGCAAGGATTTCGCCGCGACCGCGCGCGCCGACCTGCGCGGCTAGCGCGTGGCGGCGCGACGAGGTCTCGCCGACGTGCGCGCGATTGCGGCGATCGATCCCTTCGCGGGCTGGGACGGCAGCGTCGCCGGCGCGCGCGCCCTGCAGGCCGAGCTCGCCGCACGGGTGATCCTCAGCGACGAGTTTCCGCCGCTGCGGCGGATCGCCGGTGTGGATGTCGGCTTCGCGGACGCCGGCCGCGTGACTCGCGCCGCGGCGGTGCTGGTCGATGCGCGCACGCTGCAACCGCTGGCGCAGGCCATCGCGCGCCGGCCGACGCGCATGCCGTACGTGCCGGGTCTGCTGTCGTTCCGCGAGCTGCCGGCGGTGCTGGCCGCGCTCGAACGGTTGCCGGAGCGACCCGATCTGGTGCTGGTCGATGGCCAGGGCATCGCCCATCCGCGCGGACTCGGCATCGCCGCGCATCTCGGCGTGGCGAGCGGTCTGGCCACGATCGGCGTGGCAAAAAGTATACTCGTCGGCGAGCACACCCCGGTCGGGCCGCGCCGTGGCGACCGCAGCGACTTGCGCCATGCCGGCCGGGTGGTCGGCACGGTGCTGCGCAGCCGCGATGGCGTGCGGCCGCTGATCGTCTCGCCCGGCCATCGCGTGAGCGTGGCGCGCGCGCCCGAACTCGTGCTCGCCTGCGTCACGCGCTACCGTCTGCCGGAGCCCACACGGCTGGCCGACCGGCTGGCGTCGCGGCGCGATGCGCGCGCGCCTCACCAGCGGTAGCGCACGGTGTAGCGGATCCGGGCCTCGCCGTCGGCGGCGATCGCGACCGGGAAGTCGATGGTCTGCGCGTCGCGCTTGGCGTAGTCGTGGCTCTGGTCGCGGATCTCCCAGCGGCTCCAGCGGTACAGATATTCGCGCACGATCACGTTCGCCGGCTCCTTCTTGCGGTTGCGCACGCTGATCTCGAAGCTCTCGTCGATGATCCTGGCGCTGGTATCGACGTGGAAGTTGGTCTGCTTGCGCTCGCCGACGACGTCGAAGGCGTTGCCGAGCTTGATCCGCAGCGTCTCGTTGCGCGGCGTATGCTTGATCACGTCCTCGCCGATGAATTCGAGCGCGCCGTCGCTCGCATTCGCCTGGTTGACGCGCACCCGGCCGGCCGGCAGCGGCACGCCGAGCCGGTTCGCTTCCTTGTTGTCGAATTCGAGATAGGCGCCGACCGTGCCCTGCGCGGTCGCGGCGTAGCCCTGGTCCTCGATCGGCGCCGACCAGTAGCTGCCGGGTTGCGGGGCCGCGGTGAATACGAGCTGCTTGCGGCAGGCGACCTCGTGGACCGCCGGGAACAGTTCGAGCTGCTTGGTCGAATTGTCCGGCAGATCGGTGCGGCGCCCCAGAGTATACAAGTGATACTCGGACAGGCCGGACTCGGTGAAACCGTCCTTGGCTTCCTCCAGCGCCATCGCCGCGGCGCGCTTCATCGCCAGGCCCGCGGCCTGCGGCGCCGCCGGTGCGCGGTTGACCTCGCCGGCGACGAGCTTGAGCTGCGCGTTCGGATAACTGCCGCCGGACTGGTTGACCAACGTGACCCAGGCGGCGAGGTCCATCGCGCAGTTGCCGCCGGCCTCGCGCAGGGTCACGTTGTAATCGCTCCACCAGGTGAGGCCCTGGGTCTGGTAGCTGACGCGCGTGTCCTGCGCGCCGCCGGTCTTGCTCGTCACCTTCCACACCAGCGTCGGCCGCGTGATCAGGCCGCCGGGCAGGGCGGGGAACTGGATGCTGCTGTAGTTGCCGAGCGTCACGACTTCGCCCGAGTCGCGTTGCAGGATCAAGCCGCCGCTTGCCGACAGCAACCGGCCGCCGATCTGCTCGGTCTTGTCGCCGTGCACCTGGGTGACGCTGATCGTCTGGCCGAGGTAGCGGTCGAGCAGCTTGGCGTTGTCGACCAGGTCGTACTGGTAGTTCTGCTCCATCACGCGCGTGCCGGCGGGATCGGACAGCGACTCGAACGCGACCGTGGTCGGGTCGATGCGCTTGGCGACGTCGGTGAAGCGCAGCTCGCCGACGCCCGCGGGCAGGTTCATGCGCCGCGCGTCGCGCACCAGCGCGTACCCCGGCAGATTGGCGCCGTAGTTGGCGAGATTCGCGGTGCTGAGCTGGCCCGGTTGCGCCGCGCTGTAGACGGTCAGCGAATAGTCCGGCGCGTCGGCGGCGGAGGCAGAGGCGACGAGACTGGCGGCGATGGCCGCGGCGAGCGGTCGGAACATGGCGATCTCCTCGGGATGGGTTGGCGTTGCAACGATAGCGCGAGCGTTGCGGGGTTGACCGAACCGGCGCGTGCGCGTCGAAGCGCGACCGGAACGGGAATGGAATCGTTTACAGCATGCGCGGGCGGCAGCCGTGCCGCGGCGCGGGGCTTGTCAGCGCGCGCGGCAACACGGAAACTGTCCGCCGGACTCGGACCGGGACTGTCGATCGTGGCCACCTTCGAACTGTTCAAGCGCTTCTTCGGACCCCAGGAACGCCGCGAAAAGCCGCGCGTCAACGCGCGCGAGGGCACGCGCATGCTGATCGTGGACGATTCGCCGACCATCGTTGCCATGCTGCGCAAGTTCCTGCAGCAGAACGGCTACCAGACGCTCGAGGCCGGCGATGCGGAGAAGGGCATCGAGATCGCGCGCGCCGAGCGGCCGGACCTGATCTTTCTCGACATCGTCCTGCCCGGCATGAACGGCTTCGCCGCGCTGCGCCAGTTGCGGCGCGATCCGGCCACGCGCGACATTCCGGTGATCATGATCAGTGGCAACGAGCAGGCCACCGAGCAGTTCTACGCCCAGCGCATCGGCGCCGACGATTTCATGAAGAAGCCGTTCTCGCGCGCCGAGGTGTTCGCCCGCATCGAACGGCTGCTCGACGTCGATCTCGCGCTGAAGCGCCCGGCGCCGGCGCTGACTCCGCCGCCCGTGCGCTGAGGCGCGCCGTGGACGCGGCGGGCGTCGTCGTTCGCGGCGCGGCGCTGGCCGCAACGCTCGCGCTCGCCGCCTGCGCGTCACTGCCGCTGCCGCCGGCGCGACCGACGCCGACGCCAGCGACGCCCACCGCGCGGTACGAGCCCGTCGCCGGACGCACGCCGGAGGTCGTGGCGCGACTGCGTGCCGAACCGGCGCCGGCGGAACCGGAGGAGTCGCCGGCGGGCAATCCGCAGAACGACGAGGACGTGCAGGGCGCGCAGGGCTATGTGCGGATCGGCAGCGCGCGCTTCGTCGCCGCCGATGCGGACGCGGCCCGCGCGCAGGCACGGCACCTGGCGCGCGGCGTCGGTGCGGATCGCTTCCTGCTTTATGCGCCGGCGACCGCCGGCGGCGAATGGAGCGCGGCCTACTATGCGCGCCTGCGGCTGCCGTTCGGCGCGGAGTTCCGCGATCTGACCGAGGCGGAGCGCGCCGAACTCGGCGCGGACGGCGTGTGCCTCGGTGTGGTGATCGGCGGCACCCCGGCCGCGGCGGCGAATCTGCGCAGCGGCGATCTCGTGCTGCGTTTCAACCACCTCGCGCTGCGCGACAAGGCCGCATTCCAGGCGCTGTTGCAGAGCCATCAGGGTCGGCGCGTCGTCCTCACCATTCGCCGCGACGGCGCGGTGTTCGACCGATTGGTGCGGTTGGGCACGCTGGACGATGTGAACAAGTAGACAAGTATATTTCCCCTGGAGTTGCGCATGCCCCGCATCCGTTTCCTGTTCGCCATCATCGGCGCCGTGTGCGGCGGTGCCGCCGGCATGGTCGCCAGCGCCGCCACCGCGCCGCTGACGATGGCCGAGGTGCTCGCCGCCGCCAAGCCCGACGACTGGCACGCGCTCGATCCGGAGAACACGCTGATCCTCGAGTTCGCGCGCGGGCGCGTGGTGATCGAACTGGCGCCGGCGTTCGCGCCGCGGCATGTCGCCAACATCAAGGCGCTGGTGCGGGAAAAGTATTTCGATGGTCTCGCCTTCCTGCGCGTGCAGGACAACTACGTCGCGCAATGGGGCGATCCGAACGCCGATGCCCGCGCCGGCGAGGCCGCGGTGCCAAGGCCGATCCGCCACGCCGCGCGCACGCTCAAGGCCGAATTCACCGTGCCGCTGCGCGCGGATCTGCCGTTCGTGCCGCTGCCGGATCGCGACGGCTACGCGCCGCAGACCGGCTTTTCCGGCGATTTCCCCGCCGCGCGCGATCCGAAGTCGCGCACGGCGTGGCTGACGCATTGCTACGGCACGGTCGGCGTCGGCCGCGACGAGGACGCCGATTCCGGCGGCGGCACCGAGCTCTACGCCGTGATCGGCGCCTCGCCGCGCTGGCTCGATCGCAACATCACCGTGGTCGGCCGCGTGGTGCAGGGCATGGAATTGTTGTCGAGCCTGCCGCGCGGCAACGGGCCGCTCGGCTTCTACGAGAAGGCCGAACAGCGCGTGCCGATCGAACGCATCCGTCTCGCCGCCGACCTGCCGCCGGAGCAGCGCATCCCGCTCGAGGTATTGCGCACCGACAGCGCCGCCTTCGCCGCCCTGATCGAGGCGCGGCGCAATCGCCGCGAGGCGTGGTACAAGGTGCCGGCCGGCTACATCGACGTGTGCAGCGTGCCGATTCCGGTGCGTCCGGTGGCCACGGGCAAATAGCGAGGTCGATTGAGCGAGCCCGCCGCTACCACGCGGCCGATTCGCCGCAGGCGCGGTCGCGGCCGGAGCGCTTGGCCTGATACAGCGCGGCGTCGGCGCGGCGCAAGGTCTCCTGCGGCGAATCGCCCGACCGGTGCAAGGCGAAGCCTGCGCTCAGCGTGGTGCGCGGTGTGCGCGCGCGCCAGGCGGCGAGCAGGCGCTCGACGACGTGGCCCAGTCCGGCGCCGATGGCGGGGATGACGAGCACGAATTCCTCGCCGCCGTAGCGCGCGGCGAGGTCCTGCGGGCGCAGCGACAGGCGCAGGAACTCGCCGAGCTCGCGCAGCAGCGCATCGCCGGCGGCGTGGCCGTCGCGATCGTTGACCTCCTTGAAACGATCGAGATCGAGCATGACCACGCCGTCCGCCGGCTGCAGGTTGGCGAGGACGGCATCGGCGTGACGCCGGTTGCCGAGGCCGGTGAGTGCGTCGCGCAGCGCGCTTTCGCGGAACGCGCGCGCCCTGTCCTGTTCCTGCTCGAACTGCCGCGCGTTTTCGAGGGCGATGCCGGCGTGGGCGGCGAGCAGCTCGAAGGCGTCGCGCAGCTCGTCGGTCAGCCGATAGTGCCGGCGGTGACCGGCGATCAGCACCGATCGCGGCGGCGGCACCGGCGTGGCCGGCGCGGCGATCAGGAAATCGAAGCCGCTGTCGCGCAGCGCCGGCACCGCGGCCGGGTAGGCGCGGTAATTCGCCACCACCACGGTCTGCGCCTCGCGCCAGACCTGGCCGGTGACGCCGTCCTGCAATGGGTAGACGCCCTGCGTGAATTCCTCGGGAAAGCCGAAGCAGTGGGCGATGCGGAACACGCCGCGTTCCGGCTCGGCGACGGTCAGCGCCGCCGCCTCGAAGCCGAGCATGCGCACGGAATCGAACACCCGGGCGATCACCTCGGCGCTGCTCAGGCGGCTGATGTCGCGGCTGGCCAGCGTGATCGCGTGCAGGATGCGGGCACGGCGTTCGGCCTCGCCGCGGGCCCCTTCCAGATCGGCCACCACGCGCGCGATCACCTCGGCGGTGACCACGCAGAGCGGGATGTCGGTGAGCGCCGCGAGCAGCGCGCCGTGTCCTTCGCCGCGGATCAGCGCCGGTGCGAGGTAGGCGACGAACAGCAGCGGCGAGACCTTGAGCGCGGCGAATCGCGGCAGCGACAAGCCGATCCAGATGCCGACCACCATGAAGAAGGCGAAATAGACCTCCGGCGGCTCGCGGCCGAACAGCTCGAACAGCACGATCACCGCGAGGGTGGGTGGAATCAGCGCGTACAACGCGGCCACCGGCCAGCGCCGCCACGGCAGGACGTGCAACAGCGCCGCGATCAGGAGATCGAGCGATCCCAGCAGGACGAAGGCCGTGCGTTGCGCGCCGGCCTCGGCCAGACCGAGGCCGAGACTGACGGCAAGCAGGCCGCCGACGAGGTAGAACAGCGCCGCCCGGCGCGCGGCCTCAGTGCGCGGATCGAGGCGGTCGCTCATCGCGGTTTGGTTGGGCGCCGGCGCGTGACGCTGGCGCGATGCCGGGCTCACGCATGCGCGCGGATGAACTCGCGTACTTCCGGATAGACCACGTTGCGCCAGCGCCGGCCGCTGAAGATGCCGTAGTGGCCGGCGCCCTTGACGGTGAGATGGCGCTTGCGCGTGGCCGGTATACTGGTACACAACTCGTGCGCGGCCTCGGTCTGGCCGGGGCCGGAGATGTCGTCGAGCTCGCCCTCGATGGTGAACAGCGCGCTGGTCTCGATCGCCTCCGGCGCGACGCGCCGGCCGCCGACCTGCCACAGGCCGCGCGGCAGCAGATGTTCCTGGAACACGATGCGGATGGTGTCGAGGTAGTACTCGGCGGGCATGTCGAGCACGGCGTTGTATTCGTCGTAGAAGCGGCGGTGGCTGTCGGCGTCCTCGAGGTCGCCGCGGCAGAGCTTCTCGTAGAAATCCCAGTGCGACATGAAATGCCGGCCGGGATTCATGGCGATGAATCCGGCGTGCTGCAGGAAACCCGGATACACCCGGCGGCCGCGACCGGGATAGTTCTGCGGCACTTCCTGCACCAGCGTGTTCTCGAACCAGGACAGCGGCTTGGTGGCGGCGAGATCGTTGACCTCGGTCGGACTGCGGCGCGTGTCGATCGGCCCGCCCATCAGCGTCAGCGTGCGCGGCACCGGCTCGCCCGCCGCCGCCATCAGCGCCACCGCCGCGAGCACCGGCACGGTCGGCTGGCAGACGCTGATCACGTGCAGCTCGGCCGCGCCGATGTGGCGGATGAAGTCCTGCATGTAGGCGACGTAGTCGTCGAGATGGAACGCGCCGGCCGCGACCGGAACCATGCGCGCGTCGATCCAGTCGGTGAGGTAGACCTTGTGATCGCGCAACAGCGTCGCCACCGTGTCGCGCAGCAGGGTGGCGTGGTGGCCGGACAACGGCGCGACCACGAGCACGGTCGGATCGTCCTTGAGTTTCTCGAGCGTCGCCGCATCGTCGGCATAGCGCTTGAAGCGCAGCAGATTGCAGAACGGCCGGGACAGCGCGCAGCGTTCCACCACCGGCAGTTCGGCGCCGTGGGCGTGCACGCGATCGATGGCGAAGGCCGGCTTCTCGTACTCCTTGCCGAGCCGGTAGAGCAGCTCGTAGTTGGCGGCCACCCGGTTGGCCTCGGGCAGGTGCGACAGCCAACTGTCGGGTGCGGAAAACATCCTCGCGCTGGCCTGCGACCACGACACCAGCGGCCGCAGCAGGGCGCGGTTGAATTCGTGCAATTGGTACAGCATCCGCTATCCTCGAACGGCGACGATTCGCCTGAGCCAAGCAAGGATTGTGCAAGATTTCCTGCGGCATTGCGACAATCGCCGCGCATTCAGCGCTCCAGGGAGAAAAGCTCATGTTCGCTCGAACCTTCCGATCGATCCTGCGGCGGCCTTTTCTCGCCGTCCCCGGCCTGCCGTTCAGCGAGTCCGTGGCGGCCGGCGACTGGCTGTTCCTGTCCGGCCAGATCGGCACCGACGCGAGCGGCGCGCTGGTGCCGGGCGGCATCGCCGCGGAGACGCGCCAGGCGCTCGCGAATCTGCGCGCTGCACTGGTGCGCGGCGGCGCGTCGCTCGAGCGCGTGGTCAAGGTGACGGTCATGCTCGCCGACATCGCCGAATGGCCGGCGATGAACGCCGAGTACCTGCGGTTCTTTCCGCGCCATCTGCCCGCGCGCAGCGCGTTCGCCACCGCCGGGCTGGCGCTCGGCGCGCGCGTGGAGATCGAGTGCATCGCCTGGCGCGGCTGAGGCGCGCGCCGCGGCTTTTCAGCGCGCGGCACCGCGAGTAGACTCGGATTGCTCGCGGGCTCTTCCGCAATCCTGTGGAACCTCGGAAGCATTTGGAGTACATCGCTCCGGCTCTTTGCGCCCCTTGAGTCAAGGGTTCGATGGGGTTGTGGGGGCGCCGCCGCCGAAGACAGGAACATGGTGATTCAATTGCGCCTTCCCTGGAGCCAGTGGTGAAGCCGACCGATATCCGCGTTCCCGACTATTTTCACAAGGTCGTCGATTGCCAGTGGGCCTGTCCCGCGCACACGCCGGTTCCCGAGTACATCCGTCTCATTGCCGCCGGGCGCTATTCCGACGCCTACCTGGTGAACTGGAAATCCAACGTGTTTCCGGGAATCCTCGGCCGCACCTGCGATCGGCCGTGCGAACCGGCGTGCCGGCGCGGCCGCGTCGAGCAGAACAACGGCGAGAAGCCCGAGCCGGTGGCGATCTGCCGGCTGAAGCGCGTCGCCGCCGACTTCAAGGACGACATCCGCGCGCGCCTGCCGAAGCCGGCGACGAAGCAGAACGGCAAGCGCATCGCCTGCGTCGGCGCCGGTCCCGCCTCGCTCACCGTGGCGCGCGATCTGGCGCCGCTCGGCTATCACGTGGTCGTGTTCGAGGCCGATGCCAAGGCCGGCGGCTTCATGCGCACCCAGGTGCCGCGCTTCCGTCTGCCCGAGAAAGTGATCGACGAGGAGGTCGGCTACATCCTCGATCTCGGCGTCGAGTTCCGCGGCAACACGCGGATCGACTCGCTGCGTGATCTGCTCGCGCAAGGGTTCGACGCGGTGTTCGTCGGCTCGGGCGCGCCGCGCGGGCGCGACCTCGACATCCCCGGCCGCCGGGAAGCCGCGGCCAACATCCACATCGGCCTCGACTGGCTCGCCTCGGTGTATTTCGAGCACGTCAAGTCGATCGGCAAGCGCGTGATCGTGCTCGGCGGCGGCAACACGGCGATGGACTGCTGCCGCTCGGCGCGTCGCCTCGGCGGCGAGGACGTCAAGGTGATCGTGCGGTCCGGTTTCGAGGAAATGAAGGCCTCGCCGTGGGAGAAGGAAGACGCCATGCACGAGGGCATTCCGATCCTCAACTACCTCGTGCCCAAGACCTTCGCGCACCGCGACGGCAAGTTGATCGGCATGACCTTCGAGAAGGTGCGCGCCGAGCGCGACGCCAAGGGGCGTCGCCAGCTCGTGCCGACCGGCGAGCCGGACGCGTTCTTCGAATGCGACGACGTGCTGATCGCGATCGGCCAGGAGAACGCCTTTCCGTGGATCGAGCGCGATCTCGGCATCCGCTTCGACGAGTGGGGCTTGCCGGTGGTCGATGCGACGACGTTGCAATCGACCCACCCGACCGTGTTCTTCGGCGGCGACGCGGCGTTCGGCCCGAAGAACATCATCTGGGCGGTGGCGCACGGCCACGAGGCGGCGGTGTCGATCGACAAGCTGCTCAACGGCGAGGACATCCGCCAGCGCCCGGAGCCGTCGGTGAGCCTGATCTCGCAGAAGATGGGCATCCACGAATGGAGCTACGACAACGACGTCTCCGCCGACGCGCGCTACGCGGTGCCGTGGCGGGAAAAGGAAAAAACGCTGAAAAGTATCAAAGTGGAAGTCGAGCTCGGCTTCGATCCGGCGACCGCGTTCAAGGAGGCCGAGCGCTGTCTCAACTGCGATGTGCAGACCGTGTTCACCAGGGACGTCTGCATCGAATGCGACGCCTGCGTCGACATCTGTCCGATGGACTGCATCACCTTCACCTGGAACGACGAGGAGACCGAGCTGCGCCAGCGCCTGACCGCGCCGGCGCGGAACCTCGACCAGGCGCTGTACGTTTCCGATACGCTCAAGACCGGCCGGGTGATGGTCAAGGACGAGGACGTCTGCCTGCACTGCGGCCTGTGCGCGGAGCGCTGCCCCACCGGAGCCTGGGACATGCGCAAGTTCCTGCTCGAGATGACGCATGCCGGGCCCGCGTGCCACAAGCCGGCGCGGCGGGAGGCGGCGTGATGCGCCCGGCACTCAATCCACTCGCGTCGCTTGCACCCCGCTCCCGCCGGGCGAGGGGCAGGGGTGAGGGTCCGAGCTCGGTGTTGCCGGTTGTCGATGTCGAACCCTCATCCGGCGCTTCGCGCCACCTTCTCCCGATGGGAGAAGGGTGGGGCGGGGAGCTCGCATGAAACCCATCACCGCCACCAACGACTTCGTCATCAAGTTCGCCAACGTCAACGGCTCGGGCTCGGCCTCCGCCAACGAGCTGTTCGCCAAGGCAATCCTGCGCATGGGCGTGCCGGTGAGTCCGCGCAACATCTTTCCCTCGAACATCCAGGGCCTGCCGACCTGGTACGAGGTGCGCGTCAACGAGCGCGGCTGGCTCGGCCGGCGCGGCGGCGTGGACATGATGGTGGCGATGAATCCGCAGACCTGGGACGCCGACGTCAAGGAGCTCGCGCCCGGCGGGTACCTGTTCTACGACAGCACCAAGCCGCTGCCGCCGTCGAAGTTCCGCGACGACATCGTCGTCATCGGCATGCCGCTGACCGCGATCTGCAACCGCACCTACGCGGATGCGCGCCAGCGTCAGTTGTTCAAGAACATCATGTACGTCGGCGCGCTGTCGGTGCTGCTCGGCATCGACGATGCGGAAATCCGCAAGCTGTTCGGCGAGCAGTACAAGGGCAAGGAGAAACTGCTGGACTCCAACGTCAAGGCGCTGGAGCTCGGCCGCGACTACGCGCGCGAGCATCTCGCCCATCCCATCGGATTGCAGGTGCGGCGCGCGGATGCGGTGGGCGAGCGCATCTTCGTCGACGGCAACTCGGCCGCCGCGCTCGGCTGCGTGTACGGCGGCGCGACCGTATGCGCGTGGTATCCGATCACGCCGTCGTCGTCGCTGGCCGAGGCATTCCAGAAGTACTGCATGAAATATCGCGTCGATGCGGAGACCGGAGCGAACAAGTTCGCCATCGTCCAGGCCGAGGACGAGATCGCCTCGATCGGCATCGTGGTCGGCGCCGGCTGGAACGGCGCGCGCGCGTTCACCACCACCTCCGGTCCCGGCATTTCGCTGATGAACGAATTCATCGGGCTCGCCTATTTCGCCGAGATTCCGGTGACCATCATCGACGTGCAGCGCGGCGGCCCGTCCACCGGCATGCCGACGCGCACGCAGCAGTCCGACGTGCTCGCCTGCGCCTACGCCTCGCACGGCGACACCAAGCACGTGCTGCTGTTCCCCGAGGATCCGCACGAGTGCTTCGAGTTCTCGGCGCTGGCGCTCGATCTCGCCGACCGCCTGCAGACGCCGATCTTCGTGCTGAGCGACCTCGACATCGGCATGAACCAGCGGCTCACCGCGCCGTTCGTCTGGGACGATGCGCGCGAATACGATCGCGGCAAGGTGATGACCGCCGCGGAGCTCGAAGCGGGCAAGGAATTCGCGCGCTACAAGGACGTCGATGGCGACGGCATTCCGTACCGCACCTATCCCGGCACGCACCCGAGCAAGGGCGCGTACTTCACCCGCGGCACCTCGCGCGACCCCTACGCGCGCTATTCCGAGCGCGGGCCGGATTACGTCTACAACATGCAGCGTCTGCTGAAGAAGTTCGCCACCGCCAGGACCCTGGTGCCGGCGCCGGTGCCGCGCGCGGCGCGGCAGAAGACACGGCACGGCGCGATCTACTACGGCTCGACCAGCCCGGCGATGGACGAGGCGATCGCGGCGCTGGAGGACGACGGCCTCAATCTCGACACGCTGCGCGTGCGCGCGTTCCCGTTCGCCGACAGCGTGGCCGAGTTCATCGCCGCGCACGAGGCGGTGTTCGTCGTCGAGCAGAACCGCGACGGCCAGTTGCGCACGCTGCTCGTCAACGAATTCGGCATCGACCCCGCCAAGCTCGTGCCGATCCTGCACTACGACGGCACGCCGATCACGGCGCGCTTCATCGCCGAGGCGATCGGCGCGCACCTGCGCGCCGCGCGGGTAGCGCCGATCGGCAAGGACAAGGTCGCATGACGATTCCCCTGGACCTCGCCAATCTGGTTTCCGTGATCGCCGGGCTGCTCGTGCTCGGCGCGTGTGTACTGCTGTGGCTGCGCCACCAGACGCTCTGGCCGTCGCTGGCGCTGGCCGGACAACTCGTCGCGGTGGTGTGCCGGCTCGTGCTGTTCGTTCCGGACGGGTTCGCCCGGCTGCCGCTGCTGCGGGTGATCTGGCCGGTGGGCGTGCTGGTGTTCGCGATCGGCCTCGCCGGCCACGCCTGGACGGAATACCAAGCCGCGCAGCGGAGTGCGAAGTCATGACCTACATCGCCAAACCGAAACTGCACCATCCCACGCTCGCCTGCAATGCGATCGGCTTCACCCGCCGCGACTACGAAGGCAAGATTTCCACGCTGTGCGCCGGCTGCGGCCACGACTCGATCTCGGCCGCGATCATCCAGGCGTGCTGGGAACTCGACATCGAACCGCATCGCGTGGCCAAGCTCTCCGGCATCGGTTGCAGCAGCAAGACGCCGGACTATTTCCTCGGCCAGTCGCACGGCTTCAACACCGTGCACGGGCGCATGCCGTCGGTGTTGACCGGTGCCAATCTGGCGAATCGCGAACTCATCTATCTCGGCGTCTCCGGCGACGGCGATTCCGCGTCGATCGGCATCGGCCAGTTCGTGCACGCCATCCGCCGCGGCGTGAACATGGTCTACATCGTCGAGAACAACGGTGTCTACGGCCTGACCAAGGGCCAGTTCTCCGCCACCGCGGACCTGGGTTCGAAGTCGAAGAAGGGCGTGGTCAACACCGACAGTCCGCTCGATCTGGTCGGTCTCGCGCTGCAGCTCGGCGCGAGCTTCGTCGCGCGCGGCTTTTCCGGCGACAAGAAGCAGCTCGTGCCGCTGATCAAGGCGGCGATCAAGCACCGCGGCCCGGCGGTGCTGGACGTGATCAGCCCGTGCGTGGCGTTCAACAACCATCCCGGCAGCACCAAGAGCTACGACTACGTGCGCGAGCACAACGAGGCGGCGAACCGGCTCGACTTCATCGACGTGCGCGACGAGATCGTGGTGGATTACGCCGCCGGCGAGCTGATCGACATCACCCAGCACGACGGCAGCGTGCTGCGGCTGCGCAAGCTGCACGCCAACCATGATCCGCACGACCGCGTGGCCGCGCTCGCCTACGTGCACGAGCGCCAGGCCAAGGGCGAGGTGGTGACCGGTCTGCTGTACGTGGACGCCGAGGCCGAGGACCTGCATCGGCACCTCAACACCGTGCCGACACCGTTCCATCGCCTCGGCGCGAAGGAACTCAGTCCCGGCGCGGCGACGCTGGCGAAGATCAACGCCGCGTTGCGCTGAGCGACGCGGCAAGGTGCGACCGGCCGGCAGCGCGCCGGTCGCATGGTCGCCTGGTGATCGCCTACTTCAGAATCAGCTCGCGGATGTATTTCGAGCCGAGGATCTCGCGCATCGAGCCGCGGTCGGCGAAACCCTGATTCTGCTTGTCGAGGTTGCCCTCGAACTTCTCGACGATGGCGTCGGTGCGCTCCTCGAGATTGTCCAGCGCCGCCATGTTCGGGTAGGTGATCGACAGGATCAGGTCGGGATCGCGCGGATCGCGCGCCTGCTGCGCGTAGACCTTGTAGCCGAGGATGATCTTGGCCTTGATGAACTCCTCGTTTTCCGGCTTGAAGTGGGTGTCGAGCCACTTCATGTAATTGTCGAACTGGCCGGGCTTGATCTTGACGTAGGTGACCTCGGTGACGGGGCCTTCCTTGTAGGCGCGGCCGTCGTCGGCGCTGGCCTGGACGGCGAACGCGCAGGTGAGCGCCGCCGCGAGCATGAATCTCGTCTTCATGGAAGTCTCCCGGGAAATGCCGCCGCGGAGTGCGGGCGGTGGGTGGACGCTACGCTTCCGCGGCGGGGCCGTCAAAGCAAGCATCGATCGTGCCGCCGCCGCGCGGCGTGAGCGAAGGGCGCGCCGCAGCTACAGGCTCAATTGGCGCAGTTCCTCGCTCGGTTCGGAGCGCTCCCACACCTGGTTGAAGAATTCGAGCAATTGCGCGTGCTTGCCGGGCGCGTAGTTCACCGCCTCGCCTTCGTAGCGGCTGCCGAGGGTGCGGAAGTAGTAGCCGCGCGCGTCGTTGAGCAGAAACGCGGACGGGTATTGGCGATCCTCTTCCTGCACCGGTGTGCGCAGCGCGAACACGCTCGACAGGCGTTGTGCCAGGCCGATCAGGCGGTGGCCATCCTGCGCCGGCGTGCGCGGCTCCTGCACCAGGATGCGGATGGCGACGCCGCGCCCGCGGATGGCGAGCTGCTTCAGCGCGTCCAGCACGGCGTCGTTGTCGTACAGCGCCGCGTCGAGGTCGCGCGTGTAGATCGCGACTTCGCGTTTTGCCGCCGCGAGCAGGCGCAGCGTTTCGCTCAGTGCTTCGTCGCGCGAGGCGACGACGACGCTGCGCACGTCCGGACGCTCGCCCGGCGCGGGACGCGCCGGCGGCGTCGGCGGCGTCAGCTCGCGGCGCATGTGGAAATGGCGGATGCCGCACTCGAGGAACTCCTCGCCGTAGGTGCGGAAGCCGAATTTCTCGTAGAACGGCACGGCGTGGATCTGCGCATGCATCTCGACGTGCGGGTAGTGCATCGCCTGCGCCTGTTCCAGCAGCAGGTGCAGGATCGCGCCGCCGACCCCGCGGCCGCGCCAATCGCGCAGCACCGCCATGCGGCCGATCGTCTGTTGCGGCGTCAGCCGTCCGGTGCCGATCGGCCGGCCGTTCGCGTCGCGCGCCAGCGCGTGACGCGAGACCTCGTCCAGCGCATCCCATTCGTCCTCGCGCGGCACCTGCTGTTCCTCGACGAATACCGCCTCGCGCACCGCACGGCAGGCGGCGCGGTCGTCGGCGTTGGCCCAGTCGGCGGTGCTGACGGTGAAATCGTTCGGGATCATGGCGACCCCATTGTAGCTGGGGCATGCGCCGGCGCGCTCAGCGCCGCGCCGCCAGCCGCCAATGACCGGCGTTCAGCAGCGTTGTGAGCAATTCCAGTGCCGCGTTCGTGCGACACAGCGCGGCGAGGGCGGCGCCGTCGACGGCACGCCGCGCGCACAGCGCCTGGGCGAGCGCCGGCGCGCACGGGTAGGCGAGGCCGGCGACGAACAGCAGGGCGCCGCGGCCGTGCCGCGTCCATGCCACGCGACTCCACGGATGGCGCAGCAGCACCGAATTCGGCAGCCGGCGTGCGAGCGCCTCGGCGCGCCGGGGCCGCGCCACCGGTGCGGCGTCGAGCGCGCTGCGATAGCGGGTGATGAAGGCGCCGAACCAGCGCGACAATGTCGCATCGTCCACTTGGATACCCAGCGGCAGCGCCCGGCGCACACGGGCGAGCGCGGCGGCGTCGATCTCGCCGGCGTGCCGCGCGGGGCGCAGATCGGGATCGCCATAGCGCGCCTCCTCGCCGAGCGGTTCGGCGAGGAATTCGGCGAGATCGAGCAGCAGCTCCGCCTGCGACGGCGCGCGCATGCCGACCGAGTAGGTCAGGCACGCGCCGACCGCGACGCCCTCGTGCGGCACGCCGGGCGGCAGATACAGCACGTCGCCGGGTTCGAGCAGCCACTCGTGGGTCGGCGCGAATTCGCGCAGCAGCTTGAGTTCGACATCGGCGCGGAATTCCTTCGGCACGGCCGCGTCCGCGCCGATCCGCCAGCGGCGCCGACCCAGCCCCTGCACCAGGAACACGTCGTACTGATCGAGGTGCGGTCCCACGCCGCCGCCGTCGACGGCGTAGCTCACCATCACATCGTCGATGCGCCACGATGGCAGGAACGCGAAGGCATCGAGCAGGGCGGCGACGTCGGCGTCCCACTTGTCGACGTCCTGGACCAGCAGCGTCCAGTGCGTCTTCGGCAGCCGGGCGAAATCGGCGGCGCGGAACGGACCGTGACGCACCTGCCAGCGATCGCGGCGGACGTCGTGGCGCACCAGCCGCGCCAGCGCCGTTGCCTCGCAGGCGAGGCCGGCGAGATCGTTTGGCGTCAGCCAGTCGTGCCGCCCGGCGAAGGCGCCGCGGACGAGCAGCGGCCGCTTCTGCCAGTAGTCGCGCAGGAACCGCGTGGGTGGCATGCCGAGCGGTTGGGTGCGCGTGGCGCGGACTTCGAGCGCCGGCGTGCGGCGCGGGCGCGCGCGCATCACGCGTTCGCGCGGCGCCGCGCGCGCGGCTCGTGCTTGAGCTTCATGCCGACCTTGACGATGGCGTCGATCGCCGGCAGCAGCTCGAGCCCGAGTTCGGTCAGTTCGTATTCGGCCGACGGCGGCGAGGTGTCGAGCACGCGGCGGGTGATCATGCCGCGCGACTCCAGTTCGCGCAGTCGCGCCGACAGCACGCGCGCAGAAATGCGCGGGATGTCGTGGCGCAGTTCGCCGAAGCGGCGCGGTCCGGCACGCAGCCACCAGATCACGTTCGGCGCCCAGGCGCCGCGCAGCAGCGCCATGCACTCGGTCAGCGGGCAGATCGGCGGCGGCGCGACCTTGCTCTTGCGCAGGGGCAGGCCCATGGGTGTCTCGCGGCAGTAACCAGGTAACCGCATAGATACCACATTTTCATGGTAAATGACAGGTACGTGATAACCATTAGATACCAACTTGGTGTAGGATACTTCTCAAGCCTCGAGCCGAGGCCCTACCGCAGCATCCCCAAACCAGAAAGGAGAATCCGCATGAAACTGTATTACTCGCCCGGTGCCTGTTCGCTCGCGCCGCACATCGTCGCGCGCGAGCTCGACCTGGCGCTGGCCCTGGAACGGGTCGACACGAAAGCCAAGCGCACCGAAAGCGGTCGCGACTACCTCGAGATCAATCCCAAGGGCTACGTGCCCGCGCTCGAACTGGACAACGGCGAAGTGCTGACCGAGGGGCCGGCGATCATGCAATATCTCGCCGATCGCAAGCCCGAGGCGCAGCTCGCGCCGGCCAATGGCACGCCGGCCCGCTATCGGCTGCAGGAGATGTTGGGCTACATCAATTCCGAGCTGCACAAGACCTACAGCCCGCTGTTCCGGGCAGAGACGCCGGCGGAAACGCGCGAGGAGCGGCAGGCGTATCTGCGTCGGCGCTACGAGCTGATCGAGAAGGTTCTCGCCCGGCAGACCTGGTTGCTCGGCGAGCGGTTCACCGTGGCCGATGCCTATCTGTTCACGGTGACGCGCTGGGCGGAGTTCGTGAAGCTCGATCTGTCCGGTTTCCCGGCCCTGCTCGCGTTCCAGCAGCGTGTCGCGGCGCGGCCCGCCGTGCAGGCGGCGCTGGTGGCGGAAGGCCTGATCAAGCAGAAAGCGGCGTGATGCCCGCGCCGAGCGGGCGCGCGATCGTCCGCCCGGCATCGCTGGCCGAACATTTCAGATCCCCCGTGCCAAGGGTGCGGCCAGGCCGGTGTAGTCGTGCGGCGTCAGCGCGAGCAGACGCTGTTTGGCTTCCGTCGGCAATGCCAGGCCATCGATGAACGCGCGCATCGATTCCCGCGTGATGCCCTGACCGCGCGTCAGCGCCTTCAACTGTTCGTAGGGTTCCGGCAGACCGTGGCGGCGCATCACGGTCTGCACCGCTTCGGCGAGCACTTCCCAGTTCGCTTCGAGATCGGCGTCGAGGCGCGCCGGATCGGCACTCAGTTTGGCGAGCCCGCGCAGCAGCGCCTCGAGCGCGATCAGGGTGTGGCCGAACGCGGTACCGAGCGCGCGCAGCACGGTCGAATCGGTGAGATCACGCTGCCAGCGCGAGATCGGCAGCTTCTCGGCGAAATGGGTGAACAGCGCGTTGGCCAGACCCAGATTGCCCTCGGCGTTCTCGAAATCGATCGGATTGACCTTGTGCGGCATGGTCGAGGAGCCGACTTCGCCGGGGCGCAGCGCCTGGCGGAAATAGCCGAGCGAGATGTAGCCCCAGACGTCGCGCGCGAAGTCGATCAGCACGGTGTTGGCGCGGCGGATCGCATCCGCCAGTTCCGCGATCGTGTCGTGCGGTTCGATCTGCGTCGTGTAGGCGTTCCAGGCCAGGCCAAGCGCCGCGACGAAGCGCCGCGACAACGCCGGCCAGTCGATTTCCGGATAGGCGACGACGTGCGCGTTGTAATTGCCGACGGCGCCGTTGATCTTGCCGCTCAGTTCCACCGCGCCGATCTGCCGGCACTGGCGCTCGAGCCGGGCCACGACGTTGGCGATTTCCTTGCCGAGCGTGGTCGGCGAGGCGCTCTGGCCGTGCGTGCGCGACAGCATCGGCTGCGCGGCCAGCGCGTGCGCCATCTGCCGCAGCGTCGCGGCGAGCTTCGTGTACACCGGCAGCAGCACCGCGTCGCGGGCATCGCGCAGCATCAGCGCGTAGGCCAGATTGTTGATGTCCTCCGAGGTGCAGGCGAAGTGGACGAATTCCTTCGCCCGGGCGAGTTCCGGCTGGGCGCCGATCTTCTCCTTGATCCAGTATTCGACCGCCTTGACGTCGTGGTTCGTCGTCGCCTCGATCGCCTTGATGCGCTCGGCGTCCGGCAACGAAAAGCCGTCGGCGAGCGTCTTGAGAAACGTCTGCGCCGGCGCCGACAGGGCGCCGAGCTCGCCGATGCCGGGTTCGGCGGCGAGCGCGAGCAACCAATGCACCTCCACGTGCACGCGGCGGTGCATCAGGCCGAATTCGCTGAAGATCGGGCGCAGCGCCTCGGCCTTGGCGGCGTAGCGTCCGTCGAGCGGCGACAGGGCGGTGAGCGGCGAAGGAGTGACCATGGAGCGATTCCTGGCAGGGCGGCGCGCATGATAGCAAGAGGCGGGCGCGGCGCCGGCGCGCGGCGCGGACGCTATAATTCCGCCCCCTCCCATCTTCCCCCGGACTCCCGATGAGCGACTATCGAATCGAGCGCGACAGCATGGGCGAACTGAAGGTGCCCGCCGATGCGCTGTACGGCGCGCAGACGCAGCGTGCGGTGAACAATTTTCCGATCTCGGGTCTGACCATGCCGCGCCAGTTCATCCGCGCGCTCGGTTTGATCAAGGCCGCGGCGGCGCAGGCCAATCGCGAGCTCGGCCATCTCGCCGCGGACAAGGCCGAGGCGATCCGTGCTGCCGCCCTGCGCGTGGCCGCCGGCGAGTTCGACCGGCACTTCCCGATCGACGTGTTCCAGACCGGCTCCGGCACCTCCTCGAACATGAACGCAAATGAGGTGATCGCGCACCTGGCCAGCCGGGCGGCGGGCATCGCCATTCATCCGAACGACGACGTCAACAACGGCCAGTCCTCGAACGACGTGATCCCGACGGCGATCCACGTCAGCGCCAGTCTCGAAGTCAGCGAGAAGCTGCTGCCGGCGCTCGCGCACCTCGAGGCCACGATCGAGCGGCGTGCGCAGGAGCTGGCCGGCGTGGTCAAGACCGGTCGCACCCATCTGATGGACGCGATGCCGGTCACGTTCGGCCAGGAGCTCGGCGGCTGGGCCGCGCAGATCCGCTCCAATCGCGCGCGGCTCGGCGATGCGCTCGAGCGCATGCGCCGTCTGCCGCAGGGCGGCACCGCGGTCGGCACCGGCGTCAACGCCGACGCGCGGCTCGGGCCGGCGATCTGCGCGGCCTTGAGCCAGGCGACCGGCGTGCACTTCGCGTCGGCGGACAATTTCTTCGAGGAAATGTCCTCGCAGGACGCCGCCGTCGAGCTGTCCGGCCAGCTCAAGACCCTGGCCTGTTCGTTGATGAAGATCGCCAACGACCTGCGCTGGATGAATTCCGGGCCGTTGGCCGGTCTCGGCGAGATCGAGCTGCCGGCGTTGCAGCCGGGGTCGTCGATCATGCCGGGCAAGGTCAATCCGGTGATCCCGGAAGCGGTGACGATGGTCTGCGCGCAGGTGATCGGCAACGACACCACGATCACGATCGCCGGTCAGTCCGGCAATTTCCAGTTGAACGTGATGCTGCCGGTGATCGCACTGAATCTGCTGCAGAGCATCGAGATCCTGGCCAACGCCGCGCGCGTGCTCGCCGACAGCGCCATCGCCGGCTTCACGGTGCGCGAGGATCGCATCCGTCAGGCGCTGGACAAGAACCCGATCCTGGTGACGGCGCTCAATCCGGTGATCGGCTACGAAAAGGGCGCGGCCACGGCGAAGCAGGCGTACAAGCAAGGCCGTCCGATCCTGGACGTCGCGCTCGAGACCACCGGCCTGCCGCGCGAGCGCCTCGAGGCGCTGCTCGATCCGATGGCCCTCACCCGCGGCGGCGTGCACGGCGGCTCGGCCGGCGGCTGACAGCGGCGCTGTGAAGGAGTGTAAACGCGAAGTGGACATGGCGAACGGCACATGAATTGCACGTCGTCGACGGCATGCTGACGTCCGCTGGGTTTCATGCACAGGGGTGATCTGGAGATGACGATGTATAAACGTATATTTTTTGCCGCATTGCTGTTCTCCTCCGCCGCGTTCGCCCAGCAGGTCGACATCGCCGGCAAGGACTTCCTCTCCGGCGCCGGCGACGCGCGTCTGGCCGACATCGCCCGCCAGGCGGCGGCGCAGGGCAAGCGTCTGGTGGTCACGGCGCCGCCGTACTGGCAGGGCAAGGTGGCGGACAAGCTGCACGCCGGCGCGGCCAACGTCGAGGTGCAGATGAAGGAAGGCTTCTTCGAGAACGTGCTGGTGCGCATCGAGGACGCCAAGCCCGCGGCCGCCAAGGCAGAGGCGCCGAAGACCGAAGCGGCCAAGCCGGACACCGCCAAGGCGGACGCGGCGAAGGCCGAAGCCGCCAAGGCCGAAGCGGCGCGCGCGGCGGCGGCCAAGGCCGAGGCCGAACGCGCCGAGGCGGCGCGTCTGGAGGCCGAGCGCGCCGCAGCCGCGCGCATCGAAGCCGAACGCGCGGCGAAGGAGGCCGCGGCCCGCGCGGAAGCCGCACGCATCGAAGCGGAGAAGGAAGCCGCGGCGAAGGCGGCCGCGGCCAAGGCCGAGGCGGAAAAGGCGGCGGCGAAGGCGGCCGCGGACCATGTCGCGCAGATCCGGCAGCGCATGGAGAAGAATCTCAACGAAGGCAAGCCGGCCGAAGGCGCGCTGACGGTGGCGCAATTGCAGAAGGACGATCAGCTCTTCGTCGACGACGGCGTGCGCGGCGTGGTGCGTCTGAGCGGCGCGCATCGGCAGTTGTTCTGGCTGGAGGGCGAGCTCAACCTGGAACGCGTGGAACTGGTCCCGGTGGGCGAGGACCATTACAAGATCGCCGAGCCGATCCGCGAGACCGCCAATCCGGTGCTGCGCACGCGCGGCTTGAGCGGCCACTTCGTCGGCCGCGTGCCCGCGGCGGATGCCGCCGAGCGCAAGACGCTGCAGGATCAGTATGCCGAAGGTCGCGAGGTCACCGAAACGCTGCATCCGGCGGACCTGCGCGCCGGCGACGTCGTCTTCACCGGACAGTCGGCGGCGGTGGTGGTGCGTCGTTCCGGCACGCTGGTCTCGCGCTTCTGGCTCGATGGCGATCTCAATCTCGCCCAGACCGGCCTGACGAAGCAGGCAGCCAACGCCTACCGCGTGCTGTCCGACACGATCAAGTAGTCCGGCCGATCGCCGCGTGCGCCCCGGCCGCCGTGCGCGCGCCGGGGCGCCTTCGCTTCAGGCATAGCACTCGATGCGGCTGCGGCGGAACCAGATCGCCGCCGCGATCATGGCGGCGCCGGCCGCGGCGCCGATCCAGAGATTCGGCGTGGCGAGCACGTCGCGCAGCCGATCGAGCGGAATCGGCAGGAGCAATTCGAAGCTGTCCGGGCCGCCACCGATGACGATCTCGTCCTTGAGCAGCTTCGCATCCATCCAGCTCGCCGGCGCCAGGCTGAGCAGCAGGCGGCCGACGACGTGGTGCCAGAACCAGCTGGCCGACAGCGACAGCAGCCGCATCAGGTCGAACCACCAGACGAAGAAGCCGGTCACGATCGGCAGCAGCACCGCCCACAGGAACGGCTTGGAACGGGCGTAGCTCGAACACAGCAGCAGCCAGCCGATCGAGGGCAGCGCCCACAGCGCGTTGAGCGGGATCAGCGCGATCAGCTTGAGCCACAACGCGAGCAGATGGGTCGGCGACCACAGCAGCACGAGCGCATTCACGCCGTGCGCCAACGTGTACGCGCTGAGCAGCAGGAGAAAGCCGAGCTGCAGGGCGATCAGCGCGGCGACCGCGAACGCCGGCGCGATCAAGGCGACCGTCACGACCTTGGCGAGCACCGTCTCGGTGTCGGACAGCGGCAGCGATTTCCAGAACAGCACGCTGCGATCGGCGCGATCATTGTAGAGCGCGCCGAGACAGTAGAAGAACGTCACGAAGAACAGGGTGATGGCGAGCGGAAAGCCGAGGCTGAGCAGGCCGAGGTCCATGGCGCGGTGCGCCTTGGCGATGTCGGCGTCGCTCAGGTGTTGGGTGAGCATATCGAGATGGATGCCGCTCAGTTCGACGCCGTGCCGATGGCCGAGCACCTCGGCGCTGACGATGGCCATCAGGCACAGCCCGAGCATGGCCATGGCCGTGATCAGCGGCGCCCAGAAGAAGCTGCCGCGGTATTCCCAGAATTCGCGTTTCAGCAGCCAGAGGAATCGGTTGGCGTTCATGCGTAGGTTCCTTGCATCGTGGCGACGAACAAATCGGCCACACTCGGTTTGTGCAGCTCGCCGAGTTGCGCGAGCCGGGCGCGGTCGGCGCCGTCGAACAGGAAAATGTACTTGCCGAAGATCTGGCGCTCGTGCAGCGGCTTGAGCGCGCGCGCCGCTTCCGCCTGATCGGGATGGACCATCACCTCGGCGAAGCGCTCGCCGACCGCGTCCATGCTGGCGTCGAGCACGATGCGGCCCTCGCGGATGAACAGGAGATCGGTGAGGATGTGTTCGACCTCCTCGATCTGGTGCGTGGTCACCAGGATCGTCTTCTCGTGGTCGAAGTAGTCGCTCAGCAGGCGGTTGTAGAACTCCTTGCGATAGAGGATGTCGAGGCCGAGCGTGGGCTCATCGAGCACCAGCAGCTTCGCGTCGATCGCCATGACCAGGGCCAGATGCAACTGCACGATCATGCCCTTGGACAGCTCGCGCACGCGCTGCGTCGGCTGGATCTTGGTGCGGGCCAGAAATGCCTGGCACTTCTCGCGCGAAAAGCGCGGATGCACGCCGCCGACGAAATCCACCAGCTCGGCCACGCGGATCCAGCGCGGCAGCACGGCGACGTCGGCGATGAAACACACCTGCTGCATCAGCTCGTCGCGGTGCGTGCGCGGATCCATGCCGAGCACCGACAGTTCGCCGTCGAATTCGGCCAGACCCAGGATCGCCTTGAGCGCGGTGGTCTTGCCGGCGCCGTTCGGCCCGACCAGGCCGACGATGCGTCCGGCCTCGATGTTGAGATTCACGTGATCGAGCGCGACGGTCGTGCCGTAACGCTTGCAGAGGCCGCGGGCGACGACGATCGCGCTCATGCTTGGGCTCCCTTGCCGTGTTCGGCGTGTTCGAGCAGGGTTTGCAGATCCAGATTCAGGCGCTTGAGACGGGCATGGAGCTGCGGCCATTCCTCGCGGAGGAACCGCTCGCGCTCCGAGCGCAGCAGGGCAGCGCGCGCCCCTTCGGTGACGTACATGCCGAGACCTCTCCGTTTTTCGACCAGTTGTTCGTCCACCAGCTCCTGATACGCCTTCGACACGGTGATCGGATTGAGCTGGAAATCCGCCGCGACCTGGCGCACCGACGGCAGGGCGTCGCCCTGCTTGAGCACGCCGTCGAGGATCATCGCCACCACGTGATCGCGCAGTTGGCGGTAGATCGGAGTGTTGTCGTTCCAGGTGATGCTCATGTCATTCCTTGCGCATTCGCGGCATGGCCTTGCCGAAGGAATAGTAGGGCATGTCCAGACCAAGCCGCGGCAGCAGCGGTGCACCGAGCTGCGCCTGCGGCGCGCGCTGCCGTGGCGTCGCTTGTGCGAGCGGCGCGATCACGACCCTCGACTCGGCTGCGTCGTTTTGCGCCATGGCGAGGTCGGCGGCGGTGGGCCGCACGATGACGGTCGGCAACAGCACCGGTTCGAGGAGTCGATCCCGTTCGCCGGCGGCGCCGGCATGGCGCTGGTAGGCCACCGCGATCGCGAGACCCAGGCCGAACAACAACATCAGTACGCCGCGAGCGAGGATTGCGTGCAGGTTCATGGCGATGTCCTTGGTGATTTGTCGTTATAGTGTTGTATGTAAGTATAACACTAGATCGACGCTTGTCAACCCCCGGCGAGCACAGTCGCTAGAGTTCGCTCGAGGAAGGAATCTTTGGTTTTTCGATCAGTGGATTGGCTCGGATTCGTGAGAACAATCCGAGAACCCGCCGCGCTATTCGCGCGGCCGGATCAGGCCCAGCGCTTCGAGTTTGAGGATGATCCGCTGCACCGCTTCGTCCGGCGTGACGTCGCTGGTGTCGATCGACATCTCGGCGTCGTCCGGCACCTCGTAGGGATCGCTGATGCCGGTGAATTCCTTGATCTTGCCGGCGCGGGCCAAGGCGTAGAGACCCTTGCGGTCGCGCGTCTCGCACACCGCGATCGGTGTGGAGACGTAAATCTCCACGAACATGCCGTGCGCTTCGATCATCTCGCGCACGGCGCGCCGCGCCTGCGCGTAGGGCGCGATCGGCGCGCAGATCGCCACGCCGCCGTTCTTGGTGATCTCGCTCGCGACATAGCCGATGCGTTGCACGTTGAGATTGCGGTGCTCCTTCGAGAAGCCGAGCTCGCTCGACAGGTGCTTGCGCACCACATCGCCGTCGAGCAGGGTCACCGGACGGGTGCCGAGTTCCAGCAGCCGCACCAGCAGGGCGTTTGCCAGCGTCGACTTGCCGGCGCCGGACAGCCCGGTGAAGAACACGGTGAAGCCCTGCTTGTGGCGCGGCGGATGGGTGCGGCGCAGTTCCTCGATCACTTCCGGATAGGTGAACCACTCCGGGATGTCGAGACCCTCGTGCAGGCGGCGGCGCAGTTCCGTACCGGAAAGATTGAGCACGGTCTCGCCCGCCGCCACCTCGTTCGCCGGAACGTACTGCGCGCGTTCCTGGACATACACCATCTCCTGGAACGGCACCATGACGATGCCGAGTTCGTCCTGGTGCCGGCTCACCAGGTCCTGCGCATCGTAGGGCCCGTAGAACGGCTTGCCGTCGGCGCCCTTGCCGGGACCGGCATGATCGCGCCCGACGATGAAGTGCGTGCAGCCGAAGTTCTTGCGGATGATCGCGTGCCACAGCGCCTCGCGCGGCCCACCCATGCGCATGGCGAGTGGCAGCAGACTGAGCATGGTGGTCTGTTCCGGGTAATGCGCGATCAGCTTTTCGTAGCAGCGCACCCGCGTGTAGTGGTCGATGTCGCCCGGTTTGGTCATGCCGACGCTGGGGTGAATCAGCAGGTTCGCCTCGGCGATCTGCGCGGCGCGGTAGGTGAGTTCGAGGTGGGCGCGGTGCATGGGGTTGCGCGTCTGGAACGCGACCACGCGCCGCCAGCCGAGCTTGGCGAAGGTCTCGCGCAGTTCGCGCGGGGTCTTGCGCAGATGGCGGAAATCGTAGTGGTGCGGCGCTGCCAGCGCATGCACGCGGCCGCCGAGATACACCGGATGCGCCTTGCCGAGCAGGTAGTTCACGCCGGCGTGCAGGCGGTCCGTCGTGCCGAACACCTCGCGCGCTTCACGCTCGCGGTCGGGCTCGAAGCGGTCCTCGAGGTCGAGCACGGCCAGGGTCACGCCTTCGGCGTCGCGCAGCGCGATGCGCGTGGCGCCGCCGAGACGCTCGGCGAACTCGCGGCTGACGTCGAGCGTGATCGGTATCGGCCAGAGCACGCCCGAGGCGAGCCGCATCTCGCGGCAGACGCGCTCGTGGTCGGCGCGCGTCATGAACCCCGTCAGCGGCGAGAACGCACCGTTCATGATGAGCTCGAGATCGCAAAGCTGACGCGGCGTCAGGTCCCAGGCCGGCAAGTGCACGGCTTCGCGTTTCAACGCCAGGCGTTCGGCGTCGGTGACAGCGAGCAGGTCGATCAGGCGGCCGCCGTGCGGCGCGATCAGGTCGGACATCGGAAACTTCCGGTTCGGGCGGCCGGGCGGCCAAACCGCGAATTATACGCAAACCCGAAGGCGCCGCCGGGTGCTGCGGGTATATCGTCATGCCGTGCGGCCGCTGGGCGCGCTCGCGGAACCTTGCGCGGCGTGCGCAGTCCAACCCCGCCGCGGTTTGCCTTCGCGCGCCAACGACCGCACAATAGCCGCCCCGTCGCCGGTCCCGCCGGGATTGGGCGGCGCCGTCAACCCGATGACCGGCCGTAGTCGCCGTATCCCCATTGTTCAGGAGCATTCATGAGCCATTTCTTGCGCAAGACATTGACCGCCGCAGCCATCGCCGCGGCCCTGGCCGGCAGCGCGTTCGCCGGCGCCGCCGATACGCCGGCCAAGAGCGAACCGGCCAAACCCGCGGCTGCCGCGCCGGCCAAGCCGGCGGTCGACTCCGCCGCCATCGATGCGAAGTTCAAGGGCGACAAGAAGGCCGAGTACAGCTACATGGTCGGCATGGACGTGGCGCGCGGCTTGAACTCGATCAAGGACGAAGTCGATCTCGCCACCGTGATCCAGGCCCTGCAGGCCGCGATGAAGGGCGAGAAGACCACGCTCACCGAACAGGAAGCGCTCGCCGTGCGTCAGGAATTCATCCAGAAGCTGCAGGCCAAGCAGATGGCCAAGAGCAAGGAAGAAGCCGAGAAGAACCAGAAGGAAGGCGACGAGTTCCTGGCCAAGAACAAGACCCGCAAGGGCGTCAAGGTCACCGCTTCGGGCTTGCAGTACGAGGTGGTCAAGGAAGGCAGCGGCCCGAAGCCGAAGGCAACCGACACCGTCAAGGTCGAATACACCGGCACCAAGATCGACGGCACCAAGTTCGATTCGACCGCCGACCACACGCCGCCGGGTCCGGCGACGTTTCCGCTCAACGGCGTGATCCCCGGCTGGACCGAGGGCATGCAGTTGATGCCGGTGGGTTCGGAGTACAAGTTCTACATCCCGGCGAATCTCGCCTACAAGGATCGCGCGCCGCCGAGCATCGGCCCCAACGCGACGCTGATCTTCGACGTCAAGCTGCTCGGCATCGAGACGCCGAAGGCGCCCGAGCCGGCCAAGCCGGCGATCGTGCCGCCGAAGCCGGCCGACGCCAAGCCGGACGCCGAGAAACACTAAGCAACCCCTGCAACTGGACTGTGCCGCTCCAGCTTGCTTTTCCGCCCCCTTGAGTCAAGGGGGCGATCAAACCCTTGCGCAGCAAGGGTTTGATGGGGGTTGTGGAAGTGCGGCGCCGCAGCCGAAGACAGGCGCCATGGAGACTTGATCAGAAGTTTCCCCGAGCGTCACGGCACGGTACCCACGAGGCGCGGAGCGATCCGCGCCTCTTTTTTTCGTCCGGCCGCTGCGCGCACTTTTGTCCGCCGGATTGCATACAATGCGCGTCCCTGTCGCGCTGCGGGAATCGGCATGCGTATCACCATCTTCGGCACCGGCTACGTCGGTCTCGTCACCGGCACGTGTCTGGCGGAAGTCGGCAACGAAGTGGTCTGCGTCGATGTCGATGCGGCGAAGATCGCCGGCCTCGATCGCGGCGAGATGCCGATCTTCGAACCGGGCCTCGCCGAACTGGTCGCCGCCAACCGCGGCGCCGGCCGCCTGCGCTTCACGACCGATGCCGCCGCCGCGATCGCGCACGGCCAACTGCTGTTCATCGCCGTCGGCACGCCGCCAGACGAGGACGGCAGCGCCGACCTGTCCCACGTGCTCACGGTCGCGCGTACCATCGGCCGCCATCTCGATCGCTACGGCATCGTCGTCAACAAATCCACGGTGCCGGTGGGCACCGCGGACCGCGTGCGCGAGACCATCGCCGCGGAACTGGCCGCGCGCGGCGCGGCCGTCGAATTCGACGTCGTTTCCAACCCGGAATTCCTGAAGGAAGGCGACGCGGTCAAGGACTGCATGCGACCGGACCGGATCATCATCGGCGCCGACAGCCCGCGCGCGGTCGAGGCGCTGAAGACGCTGTACGCGCCGTTCAATCGCAACCACGAACGCATCGTGCTGATGGACGCGCGTTCGGCCGAGCTGACCAAGTACGCCGCCAACGCGATGCTCGCGACCAAGATCAGTTTCATGAACGAGATGGCCAACATCGCCGAACGCGTCGGCGCGGACATCGAGCTCGTGCGCCATGGCATCGGCTCGGATCCGCGCATCGGCTACTCGTTCATCTATCCGGGCGCCGGCTACGGCGGTTCGTGCTTTCCCAAGGACGTCCAGGCGCTCGAGCGCATGGCGCGCGGCCACGCCTACGAGGCGCGCCTGCTCACCGCGGTCGAGGCGGTCAATCGGGCGCAGAAGGAAAAGCTGTTCGAGCTCATCCACCGCCATTTCGACGGCGCGCTCGGCGGCAAGACCTTCGCCGTGTGGGGACTCGCGTTCAAGCCGAACACGGACGACATGCGCGAGGCGCCGAGTCGCCGGCTGCTCGAACAGTTGTGGGCCGCCGGCGCACGCGTGCGCGCCTACGATCCCGAGGCGCGCAACGAGGCGCGCCGCCTGTACGGCAAACGCGGCGACCTCGTGCTCTGCGATGAGGCCTACGCCGCGCTCGACGGCGCCGATGCGCTGGCCATCGTCACCGAGTGGAAGGCGTTCTGGAGTCCGGACTTTGCCCGCATCCGCGCCAGCCTGCGCATGCCAGTGATCTTCGACGGCCGCAACATCTACGAACCGAGCGCGGTCGAGGCTGCGGGCATCGCCTATTACGGCATCGGCCGCGGTCGCAGCGTGCGTCGCGCGGGTGCGCACGCATGAGTTTCCTCGCGCTGGAGCAGGCGCGCATCGCCGTGCTCGGTCTCGGCTATGTCGGGCTGCCGCTGGCCGTGGCGCTCGGCCGCGAATTCCCCACGCTCGGCTTCGACACCGACGCGGCGCGCGTGGCCGAACTGCGCGGCGGGCGCGACGGCACCGGCGAGCTCGGCGCGGCGGAACTCGCCGAGGCGACGCGGCTGCGCTTCAGCGCGGACGCCGCCGAACTGCAAGGTTGCAATGTATACATCGTCGCCGTGCCGACGCCGGTGACCCCGCACAAGTGGCCGGACCTGGCGCCGCTGGTGGCGGCGAGCGAGGCGGTCGGGCGCGTGCTCGGTCGCGGCACGGTGGTGATCTACGAATCCACCGTGTATCCCGGCGCGACCGAGGAAGTCTGCGTGCCGGCGCTGGAACGCGCCTCGGGGCTGCGGCTGAATGCGGATTTCTTCGTCGGCTACAGCCCCGAGCGGATCAATCCGGGCGACCGGGCGCACCGGCTCGCGGACATCGTCAAGGTGACGTCGGGCTCGACGCCGGAGGCCGCCGCGTTCGTCGACGCGCTGTACCGGCGCATCATCCGCGCCGGCACCTACCGCGCGCCGAGCATCCGTGTCGCCGAGGCGGCGAAGGCGATCGAGAACACCCAGCGCGACGTCAACATCGCGCTGATGAACGAACTGGCGCTGATCTTCGCGCGTCTCGGCATCGATACCGAACAGGTGTTGAAGGCGGCGGCGACGAAATGGAATTTCCTGCCGTTCACGCCCGGCCTGGTCGGCGGGCATTGCATCGGCGTGGATCCGTACTATCTGATCCACAAGGCGCAGGAAGTTCGGCTCCATCCCGAGCTGATCAGCGCCGCGCGGCGCATCAACGAGGGCATGAGCGCCTACGTCAGCGCGCAGGTGCTGCGGCTGATGGCGCTCAAGCAGATCAACGTCGTCGGCAGCCGCGTGCTGGTGCTCGGCATCACGTTCAAGGAGAACTGCCCGGACTTGCGCAACACCCGCGTGCGCGAGATCGTCGAGGAGTTGCGCGCCTGTCATGCGCAGGTGGACGTGTACGATCCGCACGCCGACCCCGACGCGTGCGAGCGCGAATGCGGCATCCGGCCGGTGTCGCGGCCCGCACCGGAGGCGTACGATGCCGTCGTCGTCGCCGTCGCCCACCGCGAATTCCGCGAGCTCGGCGTGGCCGGGATCCGTGCCTTCGCCAAGCGCAATGCGGTACTCTACGACGTCAAGTACGTCCTGCCCGCCGAAGCCGTCGATGGCCGCCTGTAGAAGCCGATGAGCACATCTCTGGACCAACGCCTGACCGAACTGGAAGTGCGCATCGCCTTCCTCGAGCAGACCACGCAGGCGCTCGACGCGACGGTCGTCGCGCACGAGCGCACGATCATGGAGCTGCGGCGCGAATTCGAGGCGCTGCGCGGCGAGCTCGTGCAGATCAAGATCGGCTTGAGTCACGACGTTGCCGAGGAACCGCCACCGCCGCATTATTGACGGCGGCGCGGGGAGCCGACGCAACCACCGCCGAACGCCTCCGGTTCCTGTTCGCATCCGCTTCGCCGACGCACCGCCATGTCCGAATCGTTGCGCGATCAGTTGCTGAAGAGCGGTCTCGCCGACCGCCTGAAGAAACCCGCCGCCGCCTCCGCACGACCGGCCTCGACGCCGGCACCGCGGGCGCAGCCCGCTCGCCGCGACGGCGCGGAGATGGATCTGGCCCGCGCCTGGGCGTTGCGCGCGCAGCGGGAAAAGCAGGAGCGCGAAACCGCGCGGCGCGAGGCCGAGCGGCTGGCGCGCGAGAAGAAGGAACGCAAGCAGAAACTCGCCGCGCTGCTCGCCGGCCGTGCGCTCAATGCGGCCGACGCCGACCTGCCACGGCATTTTCCGCACGGCGGCAAGATCCGCCGCGTGTACTGCACGCCGGAACAGCTCGCGCGGCTCAATCGCGGCGAACTCGCCGTGGTGCAACTGGCCGGAAGGTATCTGCTGGTCGAACGCGACGTGGCCCTGCAGGCGCAGGCGATCCAGCCCGAGGCGCTGGTCCTGCTGTGCGACCCCGCCGCGCCGGCGGACGACGACGTGCCGGCGGATCTGGTGTGGTGATGCTAGCGTCGACGTGACGCGGCACACGAAATGATCACGGCGCATGCCATAGACTGAGTCATGGAGGGGGATAGCTATGCGCGCTTCGATTCCGCTGGCGTTGTACGTGTTGGCGACCCTGGTCCAGGCGCAGACGCCGCCACCGCGCGATGTGCCGCGTTTCCCGGCGGGCGCGGTGTGGTATCAGGACATCTCCGCGCTGACGCCGGACCCGAACTCCGCGACCATGACCGCCGCGAGCATCGGCTGGGGCACCGGCACCACCGCCTTCCAGATCGATTTCTCCATGCACAGGGTGTATGCCTCCTGGGGTGGCGTCACGCAGCAGCCGCTGGTGCAGGAGCAGGGTTACTATCTCCCGGATTGCGACACCGGTTACGGCGTGCCTGTCCCATCGATCGGGGCGATCGAGGGATCGACCGACTATACCTGCGACTACGCCAACAACGATTGCCATCTGTTCATCGTCGCCGGCGACACCCTGTACGAATCCTTTGCGACCTCCATCGACACGAGCGGACTGAATTCGCTCTGTCTGGTGAAGTGGCATCTCAATCTGGTGTATCCACCCGACGGACGCGGCGATGGCTGCACCAGCGCGGATGCGGCAGGTTTTCCGATGGCGCCGTTGATCTTCAGTCCGGACGAGGTGTACGCGGCGATGCAGGTGACCAACGGTGACCTCGGCCACGCGATCCGTTTCGTCCTGCCGAACCCGCGTATGCGCGCGAACAGCTTCGTGCACCCGGCCAGCCATTACGGCGGTCCCAGCGGCCCGGCGAACGCGATTCCCTACGGTGCGCGACTCCGGCTGCGCGCCAATTTCGACATCAGCGGCTACAACGCCGCCGCGCAGGTGATCCTGCGCACGCTCAAGAAGTACGGCATGTTCCTGTCGGACGGCGGCAGCGTGCCGCTCACTGCGGACGACGGCCTGTTCACCGTCCACCAGTGGACCGACCCCGACATCGCCATCGACTCGCATTCCCTGTTCGGCGTCGCCCTCGGCGATTTCGACGTGATGCCGCTCGGTACCGTGTACACGGTCAGCGATTGCACCCGCAACGGTTTCGGCGACGATGTGATCTTCGCCGACGGCTACAACTGGTAGAGGCGGCTTCCGGTCCGGCGGGAGCCGCCTCAGAAATCCATGAAATAGCCGCCGTTCACCGGGATGTTGGCGCCGGTGATGAAGCCGGATTCGTCGGCGCAGAGAAAATCCACGACGCGCGCCACCTCCGACGGCTCGCCGAGCCGGCCGACCGGGATGTTGGCGATGATCTGGTTGCGGATGTTCTCCGGGATCGCCGCCACCATCGCCGTGCGGCAGTAGCCCGGCGAGACGCTGTTGACGGTGACGCCCTTGCGCGCGACCTCGCGGGCGAGCGCCATGGTGAAGCCGTGCATGCCGGCCTTCGCCGCGGAGTAGTTGGTCTGCCCGAATTGGCCGGTCTGGCCGTTCACCGAGGAGATGTTGACGATGCGGCCGAAGCCGCGCTCGCTCATGCCCTCGACCACGTTGCGGCAGGTGTTGAACACGCCGCTGAGATTGATCTCGACCACGTCGCGCCAATGCGCCGGCGCCATCTTGCGCAGGGTGGTGTCGCGGGTGATGCCGGCGGCGTTGACCAGAATGTCGATCGGGCCGTAGTTCGCCTCGACCGTCCTGACCGTCGCCGCGCAGGCATCGAAGTCGGCGACGTTGATCGGCTCGAAGCGGATCGCGCCGTCGTACGCCGCGACCTCGCGCTCGAATTCGGCGACCCGTTCCGTGCGGCTCGCCAGATCCGCCGCGATCACGCGCCGGCCCGAACGCGCCAGGTGCTTGCAGATTTCCGTACCCAGACCGCCGATACCGCCGGTCACCAGCGCTACACGTGTCGTCATGGAGTGGGATTCCTCTGGATGCTCGCGATCACGAAAACGGCTTGCGTTATTGCGTCGCCCACGATGGCGCGGCGCAACAAGCGCGCGATGGTAGCAGCAAGTGGGGCGCTGTCAAACGCCGGCGGCGCTCAGGCCTTCGGTTCCTTGCCGTCGGACTTGGCCTTGGCCGATCCCGCCGCCGCGTTGAGGAAGCCTTCCTGCACCGATTTCCACAAATCCATGTTGCGTTCGGTGAGTTCGTTCAGCATCGACCAGGGCGTCTGGCCAAGGATGTTGTTGAGCTGGCTGCGGAACTTCTGCTGCTGGTCGAGGAAGATCTGCAGGCTCTTCTCGAGATAGCTGCCCATGAAGCCCTGCATCGAGTCGCCGTAGAAGCGGATGATCTGCGACAGCAGCTGGGTGGTGAACATCGGCTGCCCGGTCTCCTCGTGCTCGGCGATGATCTGCAGCAGCACCGAGCGGGTGAGGTCCTCGCCGGTCTTGGCGTCGCGGACCTCGAACTCCTCGCCGTCGAGCACGAGCTGACGCACTTCCTCGAGCGTGATGTAGCTCGAAATCTCGGTGTCGTACAGCCGACGGTTCGGGTATTTCTTGATGATGCGCACTTGTGCCATGCGGCAAAGTTAGCAGAATGTGCGGCGCCGCACCAGCGGGATTGCTGCGCAGCAAATGGCGGGGCAGGGAAGGCGCAGGACCGGCAGCCACAGGTCCTGCGCCGAACGATCAGTGGCCGTGCTCGTTGGAGACTTCCGCCGCGGCCTTGAGCTCGCGGTTGACCTGTTCCAGCAGTTCCTTGGCCTTCTGCGCATGGCCGCCGAGATCGAACTCGTTGGCGCGCTGCGCGGCCAGGATTTTTTCGTAGGCCTCCGTCGAGAGGTGTTGCGCGGCCGCCAGATTCGGATGACGCGCGCGACTGACATTGTCGGCCGGCGGTTTGGCGACGGCGCCGGCGGCGAGCAAGGCGAGCGCAAATGCGCCCAGTACGAATTTCGCTTTCATGGCAATGGGCTCCTCAAGGTGTGGTGTCCCCCAGCCCCGATCATGCACGGTTGCAATGCCCCGTGACAGTGTCCTGCTTCGGTAGACAGGCCGCAAGCGCGGCGCGAGCGGAAGCTACCAGCCCATGTATTGACCGCCGTTGATGGCCAGGTTGGCGCCAGTGATCCAGCGCGCCTCCTCGTTGACGAAGAACGCGACCGCGTAGGCGATCTCGTCCGGCTCGCCGAGGCGGCCGATCGGAATCTGTGCCGCGATCTTGTTGCGGACGTCCTCCGGCACGGCCATCACCATTTCCGTGGCCACGTAGCCCGGCGACACGGTGTTGACGGTGATGCCGAACTTGGCGTTCTCCTGCGCCAGCGAGATGGTGAAGCCGTGCATGCCGGCCTTGGACGCGGCGTAATTTGCCTGACCGTACTGGCCCTTCTGGCCGTTGATCGAGCTGATCTGCACGATGCGTCCCCACTTGCGCGCGCGCATGCCGTCGATCACCGGCCGGGTCATGTTGAAGCAGGAGTTGAGATTGGTGTTGATGACCTCGTGCCATTGCGCCGCGGTCATCTTGTGGAACGTGGTGTCGCGGGTGATGCCGGCGTTGTTGATCAGAATCTCCACCGGTCCGAGCCGTTGTTCCACGGCGCGCACGATGCCTTCGGCGGAGGCGGTGTCGCTGACGTCGCCCGGGACGATCGTCGCATCGACCCCCTCGGCCTTTAGCTTCTGCTGCCAGGCCTTGGCCTTGGCTTCGTCGCGGTAGTTGGTCGCGACCTTGTGGCCGAGCGAAGCCAGACGTTTGACGATGGCGGTGCCGATGCCGCCGGTGCCGCCGGTAACGAGTGCTACGCGAGACGTCATGATGCCCTCCCGTGGTTGCCAAGCCGTCGTGGTCCGATTGTACACGGCTCGGATTGCGGCCCAAGCGCGGCCGGCGGCGGGTCGGCGGCGAGCCGCGCGGGATCGAATCGACGCACGCCCTCGGCGAGCAGCGCGTCGATGCCGCCCGCGCCGCGCCGGACGCGCACGCCGAGGAACGTGAGCGCCGCACGCAGCGCCGGCAGCGGATCGCGGCGGTCGACCGGTCGCGCCCGGTCCTGCTTCGACAGCTTGCGGCCCTGGCGGTCGCGCACCAGCGGCAGGTGCAGATACTGCGGCGTCGGCAGGCCGAGCAGGCGTTGTAGATGGATCTGGCGTGGCGTGGAATCGAGCAGATCGGCACCGCGCACGACCTCGCTGATGCCCTGCGCGGCGTCGTCGACGACCACGGCAAGTTGATAGGCGAACCAGCCCTCGACGCGCCGGATCACGAAATCGCCGACGGCGCGGCGCAGATTCTGATGCTGCGCGCCGTACAGGGCATCGGTGAAGGCGATGTCGGCGTCGGGCACACGCAGACGCCACGCCGGCGGCCGCGACGGATCGGCTGGCGCGGGGCACGCGGCGGGATGGCGACCGGCCCACGGTTCGAGATCGCGCCGGCTGCACCAGCACGGATAGACGTGACCGGCGCGATGCAGGCGCTCGAACGCCTCGCGATAGGTGCCCTCGCGCCGGCTCTGGTGGAGCACCGGTTCGTCGGATTCCAGTCCGAACGCGGCGAGCGTGGCGAGGATGTCAGCGGCCGCGCCGGGAACCTCACGCGGCGGATCGAGGTCTTCCATGCGCACCAGCCACACGCCGCCGGCGGCACGCGCCCGCAGCCAACTGCCGAGCGCCGCCACCAGCGAACCGAGATGCAGCGGCCCGGTGGGCGAGGGCGCGAAGCGGCCGCGATACACGGTGCGATCCGGTCGGGACGGTGCAGGTTCGGGCGCGGACACGGGGCGGGCGAGCGTGCTTGAAAACCGGCCGAGCTTACCCAAGGTTTCGCCAACAAGTCACTGACGAGGGATCCGATGCTGCGCATTCTGCTGTTCGTCGCCACCAACCTCGCGATCATGCTCGTGCTGAGCGTGATCGTTTCGCTGTTCGGCATCGACCGTGTCGCCGGCATGAATCTGCAGGGATTGCTGGTATGGTGCGCCGTGTTCGGCATGGGCGGCGCGTTCATCTCGCTGGCGTTGTCGAAGACGCTGGCGAAGATGTCGGTCGGCGCGCAGGTGATCGCCGAGCCGCGCGACGCCGACGAGCGCTGGCTGTTCGACACCGTGCGCCGGCACGCCCAGAACGCCGGCATCGGCATGCCGGAAATCGCGTTGTACGACGCGCCCGACATGAACGCCTTCGCCACCGGCATGAGCCGGAATCACGCCCTCGTCGCCGTCAGCACCGGCCTGCTGCGCAACATGAATCGCACAGAAGTCGAGGCCGTGCTCGGGCATGAGATCACACACATCGCCAACGGCGACATGGTCACGCTGGCGCTGATCCAGGGCGTGCTCAACACGTTCGTGATGTTCCTGGCGCGCGTGATCGGCGGCATCATCGACGGCGCGCTGCGCGGCGATCGCGACGACGACCGCGGCGGCGGCTTCGCCTACTTCCTCATCGTCATGCTGTTGCAGACGGTACTCGGCGTGCTGGCCACGATCATCGTCATGTGGTTCTCGCGCTGGCGCGAATTCCGCGCCGACGCCGGCGGCGCCCGGCTCGGCAGCCGCGAGGGCATGATCTCGGCGCTGCAGACGCTGGCCGGCAATCGCGGCGAAAGCTCGTTGCCGAAGGCGTTCCAGGCGTTCGGCATCTCCGGCGAGAGCGGCGTGGCGCGGCTGTTCCTGAGCCATCCGCCGATCGAGGAACGCATCGCCGCGTTGCGCGCGATGGGGTGAGGTGGAATGGCGATGGGTCAGCGGTGGGTGGGGGGTGGAGGGTGGTGAGCGGTGAGCGGTGAGCGGTGAGCGGTGAGCGGTGAGCGGTGAGCGGAAAGAGCCCTCAGCCCTCAGCCCTCAGCCCTCAGCCCTCAGCCCTCAGCCCGAACCCTCACGCCGTCTCGTAAGCCATCACCTTCTCGGGTTCCTGCAGGAAATTGCCCTGCACGAAGTTCACGCCGCAGGTGAACAGGATCGACATGCTGGCAGCGTCCTCGACGAACTCGGCGACGGTGAGCTTGCCGGCATGGTGCGCCTGGTCGCAGAGCTCCTTGATCTTCTCCTGGTTTTCCTTGTTCTTCGGCAGCTCGGCCATGAAGTTGCGGTCGATCTTGAGGTAATCCGCATCGACGTGCTTGAGCAACTGGAACGAGTTCAGGCCCGAGCCGAACTGTTCCAGGGCGAAGCCGCAATGCACCTGCTTCAATCCGGTGACGAAGGCGCGCGCCGGTTTGAGGCTGGTGACCACCTTGCTTTCCGGCATCTCGAACACCAGCGCATCGCCGCGCAGGCGCGCATTCTTCAACTGTTGCGCGATCCACGGCACCAGGGTCTGGTCGTCGAGCGACTGTGGCGTGAGTTTGACGAAGAACGTGGTCTTGTGGCCGGCCTTCTCGCGTTCGGCCAGCGCCTTGATCGCGTGGCCGATCACCCAGCGGTCGATCGCGGGCATCAGGCCGTGCTGTTCGGCGACGGGCAGGAAGAAATTCGGCGTGATCTCGCCCTTCGGGCCCTGCATGCGCAGGAGGATCTCGTAGAACTCGCCCTCGGCGCCGTGCAGGCTGATGATCGGCTGATAGAACAGCACGAAGCCGTCGTTGGCCAGCGCGTCCTTGACCAGCGTGAGCCAGTGGCGATTCTTCTCCTCGTCGGCGCGGTCCTTGGCCGCTGGATCGAATACGTGGACGCGGTTGCCGCCCTCGGTCTGCGCGCCGCGCAGCGCGTTCGTGGCCTGGGTCAGCACGGCCTGCACGTTGGCGTTCTTCTCGCCGATCAGCGCACCGCCGATGCTGACGTTGACCGTGAGCGACTGCTTGCCGACCTCGAAGATGCGTTCCTCGAACGCCTTGCGCAGGGTTTCGCCGAGTTGCCGGATTTCCTCGGGGCTGCGCCGACTCACCAGCACGCCGAAGGTGTGCTCGCCGAACCGGCCGGCGACGTCGGCCTCGTGGATGTGCCGGCGCATCAGATTGGCCATGTCGCCGAGCAGCAGATCGGCGTTGCCGAGACCGACGGTATCGAGCAACTGCTTGAAATTGTCCGGCTCGAGCAGCAGCAGCGCCCGATCGTTGCGGCCCTTGGCCGCCTCGCCGACGGCGCGCTCGAGTTCGGTGAGGCAGTACTGGCGGTTGAACAGATCGGTGACGAGATCCTTCGAACGCAGCACGTCCAGTTCCCTGGCCAGCTCCACGCTCACCGTCTGCTGGCGGAAGATGATCTGCTGGCAGGGTTCGCCCTCGTAGCTGGCCTCGGCGAATTCCATCGTCGCGTCGAACGTGGTGCCATCGGCGCGTTGCGCCTTCAGATTCAGTTTCTGCGGCGGCTTCTCGCCCTTCGACAGTTTCTTCAGCAGCGCCTTGAAGTCCTCGGCATCGTCCGGCGCGATCATGTCGAGCAGTGACATGCCCTGCAGCTCGTCGAACTCCTCGAAGCCGAACATGTCGAGATACGCCTTGTTGGCGCGCACGTGCATGCCTTCGTGCACGTAGGCGATCGGATCGCGCGAGGAGTCGAGCAGGGCGTCGCAGCGGCGCTCGGTCTCGCGCAGCGCGGTTTCCAGCCGCCGCACGCTGCGGCGCATGTTCAGACTCTCGAATTCGCGGCGCACGATCGACTGCACGTGGTCGGCGCGGTTGCGCAGCGCCAGCGCGCGCGCGCCGTCGCGGAACGCGCTGGCGATGACTTCTTCGTTCACCCCGCCGGCGACGGCGATCACGGCGATGTCCTTGCCGGTGCGGTTCGCCGCGGTGGCGACGTCGGCGAGGGTGAGCGTCTTGGCGTTCAGATTGACCAGGATCAGGTCTGGCGTGGTCCCGGCGAGCTGCGCCTCGAGCTCGGCCGCGTTGCCCGCGCGCGCCGGGCGCACGGCGATGCCGCCGTTGCGCAGCATGCTGATCAATTGCTCGGCTTCCTCGACCGAATCCTCGATCAGTAGCAGTTTGATGACGTTGTCTTGTTTGCTCATGGGCAGGCGCGCTCGCAGAGAGCTTTTACTCGATTCCGCCACGCATTTCCAGCGCCGTTCGTACCGGCCGCGGCGGGCTTGCCCGGCTTTACACGGGCAGCTTGGCGATGGCGCCGGGAACCTCGCGCACCAGCCGCGGCAGCAGATAGCCGGACAGACGTGCGCGCAGGTCTTCGACGAGCTGGCGTGCGCGCGCGTCGGGCACGGCGAAGTGCGCCGCGCCGGCGACCGGATCGAGCTGATGCAGGTAGTAGGGCACGACGCCGCAGGCGAACAGGCGTTCGGACAGCGCGGCGAGAGTTTCGACGTCGTCGTTGACGCCGCGCAGCAAAACCGACTGGTTCAGCAGCGTCGCGCCCGCGGCGCGCAGTCGGCCGCAGGCTGCGGCGACGGCGGCGTCGAGTTCGTTGGCGTGATTGGCGTGCAGCACGACCGCGACCGGCCACGGCAGGCGTTCGAGCCAGGCGCAGAGCGCCGCGTCCACCCGTTCCGGTAGCACCACCGGCAGCCGCGTGTGGATGCGCAGCCGCCGCAGGTGCGCGATCGGCGCCAGCGCCGCGGTCAGCTCCGCGAGCTTCGGCGTGGCGAGCGACCACGGATCGCCGCCGGACAGGATCACTTCCTCGATGGCGCTGTCCGCGCGCAGGTGCGCGATCGCGGCATGCCACTGTCCTGCCGCGGCGGTTTCCTCGGCGTAGGGGAAATGCCGCCGGAAGCAGTAGCGGCAATGCACTGCGCAGGAGCCGGTGGCGATCAGCAGCGCGCGGCCACGGTACTTGCGCAGCACGCCTGGCGCCGCGCGCGCGGCGAGATCGCCGACTGCGTCATCGACGTAGCCCGGCGTCGGTGCGAGCTCGGCGGCGAGCGGCAGCACCTGCCGCAGCAGCGGATCGGCCGGATCGCCGCGCCGCATGCGCGCGGCGTAGCCGCGCGGCACCCGCATCGGAAAACCGGTGTCCGCGCCCGGCAGCAGCCGGTCGGCGAGGTGGCCGAGATCGAGCAGATCAAGCAGTTCGCGCGGGTCGGTGATCGCCTCGCGCCAGAGTTGCTGCCACGGGCGAGGCTGCGCGCGATGGGGGCTTGCGGGTATCATTGCGGTTCCGTCCGCCGGCATCCGGCGCGAGAAAAAACTTTTCCATTGTAGCCGCTTTCCTGCGCGCGGCGCCCAAGGAGCTTCCGATGGCCAGCTATGGCATGAACGACGTCAAGAACGGCATGAAGATCATCGTGGACGGCTATCCGTGCACGATCGTCGACACCGAATACATCAAGCCGGGCAAGGGCCAGGCGTTCACCCGCGTCAAGTACCGCAACCTCAAGACCGGCCGCGTGGTGGAAATGACGATGAAGTCGACCGATTCGGTCGAGGCCGCCGACGTCGTCGATACCGACATGGAATACCTGTACAGCGACGGCGAGTTCTGGCACTTCATGCACCCGGACACGCACGAGCAGCTCGCTGCGGACAAGGCCGCAATGGGCGAGGCGGCGCAGTGGCTGAAGGGCAACGAGACCTGCATCGTCACGTTGTGGAACGGCGCGCCGCTCACGGTGACGCCGCCGACCTTCGTCGAACTCGACATCGTCGAGACCGATCCCGGCGTGCGCGGCGACACCTCCGGCGGCGGCGGCAAGCCGGCCAAGCTCGAAACCGGCGCGGTGGTGCGCGTGCCGCTGTTCGTGCAGCAGGGCGAGAAGATCAAGGTGGACACGCGCACCGGCGAGTACGTCGGCCGGGTCAAGTGAGAGCGGGGCGGAGGGGGGGCAACTGTGAGCGGTCAGCAGTGAGCGGTGAGCGGGACGAGCCGTTCAGCCCTTGGCACTCAACCCTCAACCCTCCGCCCTCAGCCCTCCGCCCTCCGCCCTCAGCCCTCAACCCTCAGCCCTCAGCCCCATGCCCCCCGTCGACACCCTTCTCGAAGCCCGCTGGGTGGTCCCGGTCGAGCCGCACGGCGCGGTGCTCGAGGATCACGCGGTGGCGCTGGCCGGCGCGACGATCGCCGAGGTGCTGCCGATCGAAGCCGCGCGGGAAAAGTATACGAATGTACCGCGCATCGCGCTGCCGGCGCACGCGCTGATTCCGGGCCTGGTCAACGCCCACACGCACAACCCGATGACGTTGATGCGCGGCCTGGCGGACGATCTGCCGCTGATGACCTGGCTCGAGCAGCACATCTGGCCGGCCGAGGCGCGCGCGGTCGGTGCCGAGTTCGTGCGCGACGGCGTCGAGCTGGCCATCGCCGAGATGCTGCGCGGCGGCACCACCTGCTGCAACGAGAACTATTTCTTCCCGGACGTGCAGGCGGCCACCTACCTGCAGCACGGCTTTCGCGCCGTGGTCGGACTGCCGTTCATCGAGTTCCCGAGCGCCTGGGCGAAGAGCCGCGACGAATACTTCGCCAAGAACCTCGCCGTGCATGACGAGTTCAAGGGCGAGTCGCTGATCGCCACCGCGCTCGCGCCGCACGCGCCGTACACGGTGGCCGACGAGAGTTTCCACCGCATCCGCGTGCTCGCCGATCAGCTCGACGTGCCGGTGCACATCCACGTCCACGAGACCGCGCACGAGGTGGAGGAATCGAAGCAGCGCCACGGCGTGCGGCCGCTGGCGCGGCTGCGCGCGCTCGGTCTGGTGAACGATCATCTGATCGCCGTGCACATGACCCAGCTCACCGACGGCGAGATCGCCGAGCTCGCCGAGGCCGGCGCCTCGGTGGTGCACTGTCCGGAATCGAACCTGAAACTGGCCAGCGGCTTCTGCCCGGCGGAGAAGCTGCGCCGCGCCGGCGTCAACCTGGCGCTCGGCACCGACGGCTGCGCCAGCAACAACGACCTCGACATGTTCGGCGAGATGCGCACCGCCGCGCTGCTCGCCAAGGGCGTGGCCGGCGATGCCAGCGCCTTCGACGCCGCCGCCGTCCTGCGCGCGGCCACGCTCAACGGCGCGCGCGCGCTCGGGCTCGCCGACCGGATCGGCTCGATCGTCCCCGGCAAACAGGCCGATCTCGTCGCCGTGCGCCTCGATGCGCTGGAGACGCAGCCGGTCTATCACGTGATCTCGCAGCTCGTCTACGCGACCGGTCGGCACCAGGTGAGCGATGTCTGGATCGCGGGAGTGCGCAAAGTGGAAAATGGCGCATTGCTCGGGATCGATGCGACGGCGCTGCGCGCGACCGCCGAGACCTGGCGCGAGCGCATGGCGGAGAATGCGTGAGCAGGCATCGCGCCGCGGCGTGCGCCGCGTCACGGACCCCGGCGGGGAATCGGGCGAAGCTTGCGGGCGAGCGCGCACCGAGACGGACGGCGAACATGAACCCGGGCGGTTTCCCGGTCGCAGTACCCACCACGTGCGGATCGCGCATCGCCGCGGCCTGCGGCGGCGTCTTGCTGGCGATCCTGGCTGCGGTGCGTCCCGCGTGTGCGCGTCTGCCGCGAGATGCGCCGGCGCTGCCGCCGCCGGACGCCAGTTACACGGTCGTCCCGGTCTCGACCGCGCAGCAACTCGCGGATGCGTGCTGGAATCTCGCCAGCAATCAGGCGATCGTGATCGCGCCGGGCACGTACGATCTCGCCAGCGTGAACTTTCCGAATGGCGTGGACGGCCGTCTCACCGTGGGGCGCTACGGTGCCTCGCCGATCCGTCACATCCAGATCCGCGGCGCGACCGGCAATCCGGCCGATGTGGTTCTCGTCGGCGCCGGCATGACCGATCCGCTGGTGCCGTTCGGCTTCCAGATCTTCACCGCCAGCGACGTCGTCATCGCCGATCTTTCGGTGCACGATGTGTACTATCACGACGTCGCCGTGCAGGGCGACCAGGGCGCGCATCAGGTGCATCTGTATCATCTGCGCCTGTACGATGCCGGCGAACAACTGGTGAAGGGCGTGCCGGCCGCGGACGACGTCAGCGTCGAATACTCCGAACTGTTCTTCACCGCGGGCGCGGTCGATCATCCGGCGGTCGGCAACACCTGCTACACCAACGCGGTGGACGGTGTCACCGTGGCGCGCTGGATCGTGCGCGACAACCTCATTCACGGCATCCGCTGCCAGGATCTCACGCTCGCCGGGCCGGCGATCCTGCTGTGGCAGGGTTCAAGCGACTCGCTCGTCGAACGCAACACCATCATTGATTCCTCGCGCGGCATCGCGCTCGGGCTCACCGGGTCGACGGATCACCTGCGCGGCATCGTGCGCAACAACTTCGTGCACTGGGATGCGAACGCGAACTACGCCGTGGACGTGCCGATCTACACCACCTCGCCGAACGCCGAGTTGCTCAACAACACCGCGCTCACTGCGGGCCGGTATCCGAACGCGATCGAGGTGCGTTACAGCGGCGCCACCGGGGTGCAGGTGATCAACAATCTGCTCGACGCCGCGATCCAGCCGCGCGATGGCGCCGCGCCCACACTCAGCAACAATCTCACTGCCGCGCCGCCCGGCTGGTTCGTCGATCCCGCTGCCGGCGACCTGCATCTGACCGCGCTGGCCGGCGCCGCGATCGGCCACGCCACGGCGCTCGCCGATGCCAGCGACGACTTCGACGCGCAATCGCGTCCGCCCGGCACGAACCGGTCCGACATCGGCGCCGATCAGACCTTGCCGGATTGGATCTTCGCGGACGGTTTCGGCGGATGAAGACACGCCCGGTTGCGTTCGCGCTGGCGATCGCCGCTTTGGCCGGCTGTACGATGCGGCTTGCGCAGTACACCGGCTATCGCGGCGACGGCACGTTCACGCCGCAGCCGGCGCCGAGCGCGCTGTGCCGGGACGGCTACACGGTCGATCTCGGCGCGGTGGATTTGACCACGGCCGGCAGCGTCACGCGCGTACTCGCCGGCCTGCCGCCGATCGAGGCGCGCATCGGTCTCGCGCTGAGGCGCAAGGCGCAGCCGACGGCGACGGACGGCGAGGTCGTCGCCGCGGAGCGGCCGGCGGCAGGGATCGAACTTGCGGTGCACGACGCGCAGGGCAGGCTGGTGCTCGCGCGTCGCGAGTCGCTGACGCAATGGATCGCCCTGCATGCGCTCGACGACGCCGATCACGTCTTTCTCTATCAGCGCGGCACCGAGGCCGAAATCGCCGTCGCGCCGGGGTTCGTCCGCGTCGAGCGTTTTCCGATCGGCATGGACGACAGTTGGGGCACGGCGTTCACGCCGCGACGCGGCGCGCACTACACGGTACACTTCGCGGTCGAGCAGCCCGACACCGAGTGGCGCGATATCGAGGCGCGGTTGCAGGTGCGGGCGGCGGTGGATTGTCCCTAGACCGAAACCATTGATGATGACCAATACGGCGGCCAACGTCGATCCGGCGGAGACCGCGAAATTCGACAAGCTCGCGCGCGGCTGGTGGGATCCGGAGGGCGAGTCGCGGCCGCTGCACGATCTCAATCCGGTGCGGTTCGACTACATCGCCGAGCGCGTCGTGTTGCGCGGCGCGCGCGTGCTCGACGTCGGCTGCGGCGGCGGGATTCTCGCCGAAGCGCTGGCGCGCGCCGGCGCCGAGGTGACCGGCATCGACCTCGCGCCGCGCGTGCTGGAAGTGGCTCGGCTGCATCTGCACGAATCCGGTCTGCGCGTGGCCTATCGCGAGATCGATGCCGAGGCGCTGGCCGCCGAGGCGCCCGGCGCGTTCGACGTCGTCACCTGCATGGAACTGCTCGAACACGTGCCCGATCCGGTGCGTCTCATCGGCGCGATCGCGACCCTGCTCACGCCCGGCGGCAGCGCGTTCTTCTCGACGCTCAACCGCACGCCGCTCGCCTTCGCCGCGGCGATCGTCGGCGCCGAATACGTGCTGCGTCTGCTGCCGCGCGGCACGCACCACTATGCGCAGTTCCTGCGGCCGTCGGAGCTCGCCGCGGCGCTGCGCGCGGCCGGACTGGCGCTGGTCGATCTGCGCGGGCTCGCCTACGATCCGCTGCGCCGGCGCGCCTGGCTCACGCAAAGTGTACAAGTGAACTATCTCGCCTGTGCGCGCAAACCCTGACCTGCGCCTGCGTGGCGCGATCGAGGCGGTGCTGTTCGATCTCGACGGCACGCTGGTCGATTCGGCGCCCGACCTGATCGTGGCCATGCAGCGCCTGCGCGCCGAGCAGGGCGAGCCGCCGGCCGAGGCCGCGGCGATCGGCGCGGTGGTTTCCAAGGGCGGCCGCGCCATGCTGCGCCGCGGTTTTCCCGACGCGGACGAGGCGCGCATCGAGACCCTGCTGCCGCGCTTTCTCGAACTCTATGCCGAGGCGATCGCCACGCACACGCGCACCTATCCGGGCATGGACGCGGTGCTCGGCGCGATCGAGGCGCGCGGTTGGCGCTGGGGCGTGGTGACCAACAAGCCGGGCTGGCTGGCGCGGGCGCTGCTCGCCGCGCTCGCGCTCGAAGCGCGCTGCGCGGCGCTGGTGACGGGCGATTGCCTGGCGACCCGCAAGCCGGACCCGGAGCCGATCCTGCACGCCTGCGCGCTGGCGCGCGTGCGCGCGAATCGCAGCGTCTACGTCGGCGACGACCCGCGCGACATCGAGGCCGGCCGTCGCGCCGGGACGCGCACCGTCGCCGCCGGCTGGGGCTATCTCGACGGCGCCGATCCGCACGCCTGGCAGGCCGACGTCGTGGCGGCCACGCCGCACGAGTTGCTCGACGTGCTCGGGCTGGCCTGAGCCGCGATGGCACACGCCGACGCGCCGTTCGACGCCTTCGAACGGAAATGGCTCGAGGCCCACCCCGAGCAGATCGTCGTGGCGCTGTTCGTCGCCCCGGCGCAGCGCCGCACGGCGAGCGCGTTCGGCAGCCTGGTGCACGAGCTGGAACTCTGCTGTTTCGCCATCCGCGAACCCGAGGTGGCCGCGGCCAAGCTCGAATGGTGGCGCCAGGAACTGCTCGGCGCGAGCGCCGGCACGGCGCGCCATCCGATCACGCAGACGCTGTTCGCCGCGCCGCAGGTCCGGGCGATCGCGCCGTCGCGCTGGAGCGAGCTCACTGCCGGCGCGATGGCGCAGCTCGAGGCGCCGCCGGCGCCGAGCTTCGCCGCGCTGTGCGGCGCGCTGGCATCGTTCTACCGGCCGGTGGCGGCGCTGGAAGCGGCGCTGTTGGGCGTCGTATACAATGAGGCAAATTCCCAATTGTGGATCGGCTCGCACCTGCGGCGCGCGGCCGCCGGCATGGAATTCGCGCCGGAGCGCAGCGTCGCCGTGCCGCTCGACCTGCTCGCCCGGCACGGCGTGACGCGCGCCGACCTCGGCCGCGGCGGCGCCGCGGCGCGAGCGGCGTTGCGCGAGCATACGGCGCGGGTCGGCGAGCTCCTGGCGCAAGCATTGCGCGCCGACGCCGGTCCCGGTCTCGGCGTGCGCGTGCGCGCGCGGCTGGACCTGGAACGCGCGGAACGTGCCGCGCGCGCGGCGGACCCGGCCGCGGCGCTGCGCCGCCGCCATCCGTGGCGCACGCTGTGGCTCGCCTGGCGCGAGGCCCGCCGAACCGCGGGCGGCTGGTAGACTAGAACCTGTTTTCAAAATCTGCTGCGCTCGACGGCTCACCCGCCGGCGACGCCGGCTCGAGGAGAAGATCATGCGTTTTCCCGACGGTACCCTGCGCGCCATGCCCGACGTCGCCAAGGACGCGGAACCGGCGGTCGCCGGCACGCTCGACCGGGTCGGCATGGACGAGATCGACGTGCCGGTGCGCGTGGTCGGTGCCGATGGCGCGGTGGTACAGGTGCCGGCGCGGGTGGCCGCGTTCGTCAATCTGACCCGGCCGGAGGCGCGCGGCATCCACATGTCGCGGCTGTATCTGCACCTCGACCGGGTGCTCGGCGCCGAGCCGCTGACGCCCTGCGTGCTGCGCCGTCTGCTGCGCGAGTTTCTCGATTCGCACGCCGGGCTGTCCGACCGCGCCCATCTGTGCATCGCCTTCCAGCATCTGCTGCGGCGGCCGGCCCTGGTGAGCGACCACCGCGGCTGGAAAGCCTACCCGGTGACGATCGAGGCGACGCTGGCGCAGGGCCAGTTCACGCTCGAACTCGGCGTCGAGGTGCTGTATTCGAGCACCTGCCCGTGTTCGGCGGCGCTGGCGCGGCAGTTGATCCAGGAGCGCTTCGCCGCGGACTTCCCGCGCGAACGGCCGCTCGAGCACGCGGCCGTGCTCGCCTGGCTCGGCAGCGAACGCGGCATCTGCGCCACGCCGCACAGTCAGCGCAGCGCCGCGGCGGTGCGGGTGCGGCTCGCGCCGGGCTTCGATCTGCCGATCGCCGAGCTGATCGACCGCGTCGAGCGGGCGCTGCAGACGCCGGTGCAGACCGCGGTCAAGCGCGAGGACGAGCAGGCGTTCGCGCGCCTCAACGGCGAGAATCTGATGTTCTGCGAGGACGCCGCGCGCCGCATCCAGCACGCCCTCGACGCCGATCCGCGCATCGCCGATTTCCACATCCGCGCCACCCACCACGAAAGCCTGCATCCGCACGATGCCGTGGCGGTGGCGACCAAGGGCGTGGCCGGCGGCTACATGGCGTGATCCGCCGCCGCGGCGATCACTGGCGCGCGCGGAGGATATCGTCCAGGCGATCGGGCGTGCCCGGCACGCGCTCGAGACGCGGATACCTCGGCCCGTCGCGATCCTCGACCGTGAAGGTGAAGAAGCTGTCGAGGTTCCGTGCCAGCAGCTTGATCGGCCGGTGCGCGGCGGCCGCGGCCTTGACCGTCTCGCGCAGGCGTTCGGCGTCGTAGGTTTCGTCGTCCACGGCGACGAGGTGCATCCCCGGGGCGAGGCCAGCGACGAACGCCGGGCTGTTCCAGATCACGTCGATGAGTTTGCCGGGCGCCTTGTCGGCGTCGATCACGAGGCCGAGCGAATAGGAAAGATCCACGAGCTTGCGCACCTTCTCGTTGGCCTGGAACAGCGCCGTCGGCGTATCGGTATACACCAGTCGCCAGCCGCCGCGCGCCAGGCCGTCGAGCGGCGCGGCGGGATCGGTGGATTCGAGCCGCGTGCGCAGGAACGCCGCCCAGTCGTGCGGCTGCACCGCGGCGAGCGCGGCGACGACGTCGTCGAAAGTATACGTTTTCACTTCGTAGCGGCCGTCGTCCATGCCGTAGAAGGCACGCGCGAAATCGTCGAGCGAGCGCGTGCCGCCGGACAGCTCGCGGATCGTGGTGTCGACGTCGAGCCACAGCAGCGAGCCTTCCGGGTAGAAGTCCACCAGCCGCCGCCACGACTGCCACGCCGCCGGCGCGTAGTAGAGGATCTGCGCCTCGTCGGCGGTATCCTGCAGCGGCCGCCAGGCGCGGCCGGCGCGCGCGGCCATGGTCGCGGCGGTGAGCGCGAGATCGTCGCGGTACTGTCCGGCCGTGCGGATGCCGGCGCGCGCCGCCAGCACTTCGCCGTAGTACTGGGTCAGGCCCTCGTACACCCAGAGCAGATCGCCCTGCATCGGCACGTCGAAATTCGGCGTGGCGAGGCCCGCCGGACGGCGGAACTTGCCGTTCCACGAATGCACGAATTCGTGCGGCAGCAAGCCGCCGCCGGCCAGATACGTGTCGTCGTCGGTGAAATAGCGCGCCCGGCTGCGGTCGTCACTGGAGCGATGATGTTCCAGACCGAAGTGGCCGACGTCGTCCGACAGCGTCAGCAGGAAATCGTAGTGATCGTAGTGACGCGCGCCGAACAGCTTCTCCGCCTGCGTCACCAGATTGCGGTGCGCGGCGAGCTGGGCGGGACGGATGACGAGGTCCTGCGGATGATCGGCGGCGATGTCGAGATGCACCGGCGTGCGCGCGCCGGGCGCGAGATCGACGCGCTGGAAATGGCGTCCGGCGAGCAGCGGCGAATCGACCAGGGTCTCGAGCGAGACCGGCGCGAAGCGCACTTCGCCGCCGCTGCCGCCGGCCACGGCGAGCGCGGTGCCGTAGCCCCAGTCCGCCGGCAGCCGTGCGCTCGGGGCGATCGAGATCGCGTTGGCGGGAGGGCCGGCCGGATAGAACACGACCTGGTTCCATTCGAGATCGACGAGCTTGCTCGTCGCCGACACGCTCTGGCCGAATTCGCCGCCTTCGGTCGGCGACAGGAACTGGAACGAGAGCTCGATCGCGTCGACGCCGGCCGGCACGTCGAGGTGGATGGTATACATGTCCACCCGGTCGCGGCGCCAGGCGAGCCGATCGTTGCCGGCGCGGATCACGAGGCCGCTGACGCCGGTGATCGGCCCGCTCGGCGAATGCTCGCCCGGCACCCACTTCGGATAACGCAGTGCCAAGGCGCCGGCGCGCACCGGTACGGTTTCGGTGACGCGGAAGATCTTGCGCGCTGCATCGGTGAGATCGACCGCGAGCGCGATCGTGCCGGGATACGGCTGCGCGTCCGGCTCGGCGCCGGCGACGCCGTCGGACCCTATGGCAGCAAGGAAGGCAACGAGGGCGAACGCACGCTTCATGGGGTTTGCTCCGCATCTGATTAGCGCTGAAATTCCGTCTGCCGCTTCTCCCCGCGGCGGGAGAGGCCGAAACCGCAGAGCGGCTTCGGGTGAGGGTGGCACGGCAGTCATCTCGTTCTGTTCTCCAAGCGCATCCTGCGGTTTTCCGCTCGCATCCGGCGAGCGGGTTACTTCTCTTTGCTCGTGCAAAGAGAAGTAACCAAGAGAAAGCACGTTCAAGCAGAGCATCCCCCGGAGGACCTGCACGACGGTTCCCAGTCGGATGAATGTTCCAGTACAACTCGGTCGCTCCCGGTCGGACGGCTTTTCGCTTCGCTTGCGACAGAAGACCTGCATGCGAAGCGAATGGCGTTTCCGCCTACGGCGGACGAGTCGTAGACGGAGCTTTCATCCCCTCGCAAAATCTTCGTGCAGGTCCTCCGAGGGATGCTCTGCTTTCGAGGTGTTTCTTGGTTACTTCTTTGCACCAGCAAAGAAGTAACCCGCTCGGCCTTCGGCCGAGCGGAAGCTCTGCTCTTGTGGCGGGAGAAGGGGACCGCTTGCTGAGGTTCGATGCTTATCAGGTCTCCGCGTCGGAAGGTCGGATTCGAGTCCCCAGGGTATCGAACCGATGCTCAGGAACGCGGCTTCGGCAGCAGGGCGGGGTCGAGGCGGACCTCAAACCAATTGAATCCCCAATGCACATGCGGCCCGCTGGCGCGCCCGGTCATGCCCGCCGCACCGATCACCTGGCCGCGCGCGACGCGCTCGCCGACCTTCACGTCGATGCGGCTCAGGTGCAGGAACGACGAGCTCAAGCCGAAGCCGTGATCGATCAGCACCGTGCCGCCGGTCAACACGAGATCGGGCTCGGCGAAGCTGACGATGCCCGGCGCCGGCGCGTGGATCGGCGTACCTTCGGGCACCGCGAGATCGAGGCCGAGATGCGGCGCTTTCGGCGTGCCGTTGTCGATGCGTTGACTGCCGTAGACGCCGCTGATGCGCGCGCCGTCCACCGGCAACGCGAAGCCGTGCAGGAAATCCTCGCGGTCGTCGTCGCGCTGGCGCGCCGCGGCCACGCGCGCCTGCTCGCGTTCGATCCGCGCGGCGGTTTCCGGGTCGGGCGTCACCGTCCGCTGCGGCAGGCCCTCGATGCGTTCGAGCGGATACCGGCGCTGCGCGACGGTGAGGGTGAGCGTGCGCGGCGGACCGCCGCTCGCGCGCAGGGTGAGCGCGACCCGTGGCGGCGCATCGCGCTCCAGCCCGAACACGAACACGCCGTCCTTGCCGATGTGGAGCGCACGGCCGGCGTACTCGAGCGTGACACCCGGCGGCGCATGGCCGATGACCAGTTGGCCCTGTTCGAGTCGCGGCGGCAGGCGCACGCCGGCATCCGCGGCTGCGGCGGCGCATCCGACGGCGCAGACGAGGCCGAGGAGCATGTCAGCTCTTCGGCCGATCGAATTCCAGGCGTCGGCCGAGTTCGCTGTCGTCGAGCCGGCCCTCGTGCCAGGCGAGGTGGCCGTTGACCCAGGTCGCGGCGACGCTGCTGCGGAACGTGTAGCCCTCGAACGGCGACCAGCCGCATTTGGACAGCACCGCCTCGCGGGCGACGGTCTGCGGCGTCTGCGGATCGATCAGCACCAGATCGGCGTGGTAGCCCTCGCGCAGGAAGCCGCGCTCGCGCACGCCGAACAGCTTGGCCGGCGCATGCGCGGTCTTCTCCACGATCAGTTCCAGCGGCAACAGCCGGCTGAACCAGTTCTCCAGCGCGCATTGCAGCACGAACTGCACCAGCGGCAGGCCGGACGGCGCCTGCTCGTAGGGTAGCTGCTTCTCGGCGAGCGTGTGCGGCGCGTGGTCGGTGGCGAGCACGTCGATGCGGCCGCTCTTCAGCGCCTCGATCAGCGCCGCGCGGTCGCCGGCGGTCTTGATCGCCGGGTTGCATTTTATAAAATTCCCTTTTTCAGCATAGTCCGCCTCGCTGAAGTGCAGGAAATGGACGCAGGTTTCGGCGGTGATGCGCTTGCGCTCCAGCGGTCCCGGTTCGAACAGCTCCAGTTCGTCGGCGGTGGAGATGTGCAGCACGTGCAGGCGCGTGCCGTGGCGCCGCGCCAGCGCGATCGCCAGGCGCGTCGATTTCAGGCAGGCCTCGCGCGAGCGGATGTAGGGATGGCAGCGCACCGGGATGTCCGCGCCGTAGTCGGCGCGCGCGGCGGCGAGATTCGCCTCGATCGTCGGCGTGTCCTCGCAGTGCGTCACCACCGGCACGCGCGCCTCGCGGAAGATCGCCTCCAGCGTGGCCGGGTCGTCGACCAGCATGTTGCCGGTGGAGGCGCCCATGAACACCTTGATGCCGCAGGCGGCGTGCGGATCGAGCGTGCGGACCTGCTCGAGGTTGTCGTTGGTGGCGCCGAAATAGAACGCGTAGTTGGCGAGCGACTTTTGCGCCGCCCGCGCGTACTTGTCGGCGAGCGCGGCGAAGTCGGTGGTCGGCGGTTTCGAGTTCGGCATCTCCATGTAGCTGGTGACGCCGCCGGCCACGGCCGCGCGCGATTCGGTATAAAAATCCCCTTTGTGCTCGAGTCCGGGTTCGCGGAAATGCACCTGGTCGTCGATCATGCCGGGCAGCAGCAGCCGCCCGCGCGCGTCGAACACGCGCTCCTGCGGCCGCGCGGCGAGCGACGGTGCGATGGCCTCGATGCGGCCGTTGCGCACGCGCACGTCGCCGGCGTAGCGGCGACCTTCGTTGACCAGTTCGGCGTTGACGATCAGCCAGTCGCTCATGCGGGGGATCCTTGCGTGGCGGGGAAGAGCACGGTTACGGCTGCGGGCGGCAGCGCAGCGCGAAGGTTTCCGGCACCGGGTCGAGTCCGCCGGCGCACAGCGGCTGGCAGCGGGCGATGCGCCACAGCGCGAGCACGCCGCCGCGTCCGGCGCCGAAGCGCGCGACCGCGATGCGGGCGTATTCCGAACAACTCGGATGGAAGCGGCAGCGGGTCCCGAACAGCGGACTCAGCCAGCGTCGGTAGGCGGCAAGCAGCAGGAGCAGGAATCGAGTCACGTGGATTCCGGCGGCGCAAGTGGTTGCCGCAGGTGGGCACTTAGGCTATAACACGCGACCGCCTGAGGACAATGGTGAATGCCCATGGCCCAATCCAAACGCAAACCCGCCGCCGCGGCGCGCAAGCCCGCCGCGAAGAAGAAGGCCGCGGCCAAGCCGAAGGCGCCGCCCAGGAAGGCGCCGGCGCGCAAGCCGCAGAAGCCGGCGGCGACGAAGGGCAAGGCGCGGCGCGGCGCGACCGCGACCCGGCCGGCGAAACCGGTCAAGCGCGTCGCCGCGCCGAAGAAGGCGCCGGCCCGAACCGCGAAGCCGACGGGCAAACCGGTGAAGACGCCGCCGGTCGCCGCGGCGAAACCGAAGGCGACGTCCGTCGCGGCGGGCAAGGTGGCCGCCGCGGTCGCGAAGAAGGACAAGGACACGATCACCCGCGAAGACGGCCGCTATGCGCTGCCGAGCACGGTGGTCGTCACCCTGCCGCCGAACTATCGGCCGTCGCCGCGCGAGGAATACATGAACCCGCGGCAGCTCGCCTATTTCCGCGCCAAGCTGTTGCGCTGGCGTGAGGACCTGGTCGAGGAGTCGAAGCAGACCATCGACAACCTGCGCGAGGAAGTGCGCGACGTCGGCGACGAGGCCGAGCGCGCCACGCGCGAGACCGAGAATTCGCTGGAACTGCGCACGCGCGACCGCTACCGCAAGCTGATCGCCAAGATCGACAAGGCGCTCAAGCGGATCGAGGAAGGCCGCTACGGGTACTGCGAGGAGACCGACGAGGAAATCGGCCTCGAACGGCTGGAGGCGCGTCCGATCGCGACGCTCTGCCTCGACGCGCAGGAGCGCTGGGAGCATCGCCAGAAGCAGATGGGCGACTGAGCCGGCGCCGGCGTTCGCTCCACAACGCGAAACGACGAAGCTTCGCGCGCCATCGAGCGCGGCTCAGGCGAGCGCCTGGCGGGCGTGCTGCTTGATCGCCGCGAGCATGGCGGCGAGGCCGTTGTTGCGGGTCGGCGAAAGATGCTGGGCGAGACCCATGGCCTCGACGAAGCGCGGTTCGGTGTCGAGGATCTCGCGCGCCGGACGACCGGAATAGACGCGCAGCAGCAGCGCGATCAGGCCGGACACGATCGCCGAATCGCTGATCGCGTGGAAGCGCAGATTGCGCGCGTCGCCCTCGGCCACCAGCCAGACCTGCGACTGGCAGCCCTGCACCCGGTTCGCCTCGGTTTGCCACTCGGCCGGAAACGGCGGCAGCCGGCGGCCGAGGTCGATCAGGTACTGGTAGCGTTCGGTCCAGTCGCCGAAACAGGCGAATTCCTCGACGATCGCCTGCTGCGCCGCCGCGGCAGACGTCTCCGGCAGCAATTCAGGCTGCGCGTTCATCGCCAGTGCCTCCGGCCGCGACGGCGAGTTTCCAGCGTGCGCCCTGCGGCCCATCCTCGATGACCACGCCGCGCGCGGCGAGTTCGTCGCGGATGCGGTCGGCGTGCGCGAAGTCGCGGCGCTTGCGCGCCTCGGCGCGCTCGCCGAGCAGGCGTTCCACCCAGGCGGCATCGACGCTCGCGCCGCTCGCGCGTTGCTTGAACCAGGCTTCCGGATCCTGCTGCAACAGGCCGAGGAAGGCGCCGGCGCCGAGCAGCGCCCGCTTGTGCTCCGGCGTGGCGTGGCGGCGCGCCTCGCCGGCGAGACGGGCGAGCACGCCGAAGGCTTCCGGCGTGTTGAGGTCGTCGCACAGCGCCTCGAGCAGCGCCGCGGGCACGTCGCCCGGACCGGCGGCGACCGCGACCCCGGCGAGATCGCGCAGCACGCCGTACCAGCCGTCGAGCGTGGCGCGGGCCTGCTCCAGCGCCGCGGCCGACCAGTCGAGCGGCTGCCGGTAGTGCGCCTTCATCAGCATGTAGCGCAGCAGCTCCGGCGGATGTCGTTCCAGCAGCTCGTGCAGCAGCACGGTGTTGCCGAGCGACTTCGACATCTTGCGCCCCTCGAAGGTGAGCATGCCGTTGTGCAGCCACCAGCGCGCGAATACCTTGCCGCCGTGGGCGCAGGTCGATTGCGCGATCTCGTTCTCGTGGTGCGGGAACAGCAGATCGTTGCCGCCGGCGTGGATGTCGATGGTTTCGCCGAGGTGCGTCTCGCTCATCGCCGAGCATTCGATGTGCCACCCCGGACGGCCGCGGCCCCACGGGCTGTCCCAGCCGGGCAGGTCGGGCGTGGACGGCTTCCACAGCACGAAGTCGGCGGGATTCTTCTTGTAGGGCGCCACTTCCACGCGGGCGCCGGCGATCATTTCCTCGGTCGAGCGTCCGGACAGGCGGCCGTAGGCGGGGAACGAGGCGACGTCGAACAGCACGTGGCCTTCCGCGGCGTAGGCGTGGCCGGCGGCGATCAGGCGCTGGCACATGGCGATGATCTGCGGAATGTGCGCGGTCGCGTACGGCGTCACGTCCGGCGCATCGACGCCGAGCTTGCGCATGTCCTCCTCGTACGCCGCGGCGTAGCGCCTCGTGATGACCTCGATCGGCACGCCGGACTCGGCGGCGGCGTCGTTGATCTTGTCGTCGACGTCGGTGACGTTGCGCGCGAACACCACGTGGCTCGCGCCGTACAGACGGCGCAGCAGACGCACCAGCACGCCGAACACGACCGGGCCGCGGGCGTTGCCGATGTGCACGTAGTTGTACACCGTCGGCCCGCACAGATACATGGTCACCCGCGCCGGATCCTGCGGCACGAAGTCCTCGAGGCGGCGAGTGAGGGAGTTGTACAGTCGCAAAGGCATGAGCAATCCCGGTGTTCCACGTCATTGTATACCAAGCCCCCGCGCCGCCTTCTCCGCCGCGTGCCTCGTGCCCGCGCCGCCCGAATCCTTAGGCTGTATTCAGCCTGTCGATGCTTAAATGCCCGCCAGATTGGCGAGCGCGCGCATGGGTCTCGGCCCGGCCGTGGGGAACCGGCCGCGCAGCGTTCGCCAGATTGCCCGGACCGGGGATCGCGGTCCGGGTCGGAGTCGGAGAAGACATGAATCGCATCGGCATCCTGATCTCAGGCATGCTGCTCCTTGCCGGATCCCTGCCGGCGCAAACGCCGGCGCATCCCGTGCCGACGACGGCCGACAACGCCCATTACGGCTGGGCCGACGTGCTGCGGGTCGATCCGATCTACGACGACGGCGGTCCGGCCGCGGCGAACGCGCCGTGCTACGAGGAACAGGTGCCGGTGCGCGAACCGCCTGCCGCGGACGACGCCGGTCAGCGCACCGCCGCCGGCGTGCTCGGCGCGATCGTCGGCAGCCTGCTCGGCCATCAGGTTGGCAAGGGCGAGGGCCGCAAGGCGGCGACCGCGGCCGGCGCCGTCGCCGGTGCGGTGGTCGGCAGCAACCTGGCGGCCGCGGACGACCGCTCGTCCGCGCCGCCGCGCTATACCATCGAGCGGCATTGTCCCGGCGACGCCAGGGATTCGGCCCAGCGCCGCGCCATCGCCTACGACGTCGAATACCGCTACCGCGGGGAAATTTATACTTCGCGCCTCAGCTACGATCCCGGCGATCGCATCCGCGTGCGGATCACGGTGACGCCGGCCGAGTAGCGCGGGTGTTGCCCCGCGCGAAAGATTCGTGCTAGTGTCGGGGCCATGTCGAATGCTTCCGCCGCGATCGTCGTCCTGACCAGCGCCCGCATGGCCGCCGGCATGACCTCGCGCGCGCGTCGACCGCTGCCTGCCATTCCCGCCGGGTAGCCGTCGCGCATCTTCGTTTTCCTGTTGCTTGACTCGAACCCGGCCCCGCGCCGGGTTTTTCGTTTCCCGATCTCGCAAAGCACCACGCCATGCCCCTTCGCCATTTCTTGACCACCCAGGACTGGAGCCGCGCCGAGCTCGACGCCCTGCTCGCGCGCGCGGCCGCGTTCAAGCGTTCGCGCATCGGCCGCGAGCTCGCCGGCAAGTCGATCGCGCTGCTGTTCTTCAACAGTTCGATGCGCACGCGCACCAGCTTCGAACTCGGCGCATACCAGCTCGGCGGCCACGCCGTCGTCCTGCAACCCGGCAAGGACGCCTGGCCGATCGAGTTCGCGGCGGGCGCGGTGATGGACGGCGAAGCCGAGGAGCACGTCGCCGAGGTGGCGCGCGTGCTCAGCCGCTACGTCGATCTGATCGGCGTGCGCGCCTTTCCCGGGTTCCGCGACTGGGCGGTCGATCGCGAGGACCGCGTGCTGCGCGCCTTCGCGCAGTACGCCAGCGTGCCGGTGATCAATCTGGAGACGATCACCCATCCGATGCAGGAACTGGCACACGTGATGGCGCTCGCGGAGCACTTCGGCACGACCGATCTGCGCGGCCGGAAATACGTGCTGACCTGGACCTATCACCCCAAACCGTTGAACACGGCGGTGGCGAATTCGGCGCTGCTGATCGCCACGCGCTACGGCATGGACGTGACCCTGCTGTGTCCCACGCCCGAGTACGTGCTCGACCAACGCTATCTCGAGGCCGCGCGGCGGAACGCGGCGGAGCACGGCGGTTCGCTCGCCATCAGCCACGACCTCGAGGCGGCCTATCGCGGCGCGCACGTGGTCTACGCCAAGAGCTGGGGCGCGCTGCCGTACTTCGGCCGCTGGGACGAGGAGCGGCCGATCCGGGAAAAGTACAGAAATTTCATTGTGGACAAGGCCAAGATGGCGCTGACCGACGGCGCCGTGTTCAGTCACTGCCTGCCGCTGCGGCGCAACGTCAAGGCCACCGACGAAGTGATGGACTCGTCCGCCTGCATCGCCATCGACGAGGCGGAGAACCGCCTGCACGTGCAGAAGGCGGTGATGGCGGCATTGGTGAGCGGGGACGAAGCAACGGCCGGGGGCTGAGGGCAGGAAAAGCGCCCGAAAAATCCCGCGCCTGCCCCCGTTCGAAAGAATTCCGAAACTACAGGAACCGAAATGTCTTCCTCAGCCCTCAGCCCTCAGCCCTCAGCCCTCGAGGGGCACATCGTGCTGGCCTTCTCCGGCGGCCTCGACACGAGCTTCTGCATTCCCTGGCTGCGCGAACGTGGCCATGCGGTCCACACCGTATTCGTCGATACCGGCGGCGTCGATGCGGCGGAGCGCGCCTGCATCGAGGCGCGCGCGCACGAACTCGGCGCCGCCAGCCACGTCACCGTCGATGGCGGCCCGGCGCTGTGGAACGGATTCGTCAAGCCGTTCGTATGGGCCGGGGAGGGGTATCAGGGACAGTATCCGCTGCTGGTATCCGACCGTTATCTCATCGTCGAGGCGGCGCTGGCGCGCGCCGAGGCGCTCGGCACGCGCACGATCGCGCACGGCTGCACCGGCATGGGCAACGATCAGGTGCGCTTCGACCTCGCGGTGCAGGCGCTCGGCGACTACCGCATCGTCGCGCCGATCCGCGAAATCCAGCGCGATCATCCGGAAGTACGCGCCTACGAACGGCGCTATCTCGAGGAGCGCGGCTTCACCGTGCGCACCCGGCAGCAGCGCTACACGATCAACGAGAATCTGCTCGGCGTGACCCTGTCCGGCGGCGAGATCGACCGCTGGCAGGCGCCGGGCGAGGACGCGCGCGGCTGGTGCGCGCCGCGCGCCGAGTGGCCGGCCGAACCGCTGCGCGTGACGCTGACTTTTGCGCACGGCGAGGCGGTGGCGATCGACGGCGCGCGCCTGCCCGGTCACGCCTTGCTCGCGCACCTGAACACACGGTTCGCGCGCTACGGCGTCGGCCGTGGCCTGTACACCGGCGACACCACGATCGGCCTCAAGGGCCGCATCGTGTTCGAGGCGCCGGGTCTGACCGCGCTGCTGGTGGCGCATCGGGCACTGGAGGAGGCGGTCTTGTCCAAGCAGCAGAACCGCTTCAAACCGGAGGCGGCGCGCAAGTGGGTGGAACTGGTCTATGAAGGTTTCTTCCACGATCCGCTGAAGGCGGACCTCGAGGCGTTCCTCGCCTCGACCCAGCGCTGCGTCACCGGCGAGGTGGTGCTGGAGACCGCGGGCGGTCGCGTGGATGCGATCGAGGTGCGCTCGCCGCATCTGCTCGCCGCCCGCGGCGCCACCTACGCGCAGTCCGCCGACTGGGGTGTGGCCGAGGCGGAAGGGTTCATCCGCCTCTACGGCATGAGCTCGACGCTGTGGGCGCAGGTAAATCGGGGCGGGGCGACGTGAACGCGCTGTTGCAGGCGACGTTGCGGCATCTCACGGCGCTGGTCGCGTTCGACACGCGCAATCCGCCGCGCGCGATCGGCACCGGCGGCATCTTCGACTACCTCGGCGCGCACCTGCCGGGATTCGATCTGCGCCTGACCGATCACGGCGCCGGCGCGGTGAGCCTTTTTGCACAACGCGGCAAACCGCGCATTTTGTTCCATGTACACCTGGATACGGTGCCGGCGTCGTCGCAGTGGAGCGCCGATCCGTTCGCCCTGCGCGTGACCGCCGATCGCGCCATCGGGCTCGGCGCCTGCGACATCAAGGGTGCGGCCGCCGCGTTGCTGGTCGCGGCCGAGCGCAGCCACGGCGACGCCGCGTTCCTGTTCACCAGCGACGAGGAGGCCAACGACGCGCGCTGCGTGGCGGGCTTTCTGCAGGCGCATCTCCCTCTCCCGCCGGGAGAGGGTGCCCCGCAGGGGCGGGTGAGGGTGCGAGCGGAGCAGGCCGTCGATGATTCCAGCGAACCCTCACCCCCGCCCCTCTCCCGGCGGGAGAGGGGCTTCGACGCCGTGCTCGTCGCCGAGCCGACGCGGTGCCAGGCGGTGCTCGCGCATCGCGGTGTCCTGTCGCTGCGCCTGCGTTTCCGCGGCCGCGCCGGCCACGCCTCGCGCACGCAGGATCCGACCGACAGCGCGGTGCACCAGGCCGTGCGCTGGGGCGCCGCCGCGCTCGACTACGCGCAGTCGCTCGCGCCGGCGCGCTTCGGCGGTCTCACCGGGCTGCGCCTCAACCTCGGTCGCATCGAGGGCGGCATCAAGGCCAACGTCATCGCGCCCGAAGCCGAACTGCGCTGCGGGCTGCGGCCATTGCCGAGCATGGACGCGGACGAGCTGCTCGCGCGTCTGCGCACCCTGGTCGAGCCGGCGCCGGCGGAGTTCGAGGAAACCTTCCGCGGCCCGCCGCTGCCGGCGGGCGACGTCGCCGCCGCCGAGGCGAAGCGGCTGGCGGCGCGCGACCTCGCCGAGGCGCTCGGTCTGCCGATCGGCCATGCCGTCGATTTCTGGACCGAGGCCGCGCTGTTCTCCGCCGCCGGCTGGACCGCGATCGTGTATGGGCCGGGCGACATCGCCCAAGCGCACGCGGCAGACGAATTTGTGGAACTTTCCCAATTGCAGCAAATTACCGAACGCTACCTCGCCCTGCTCGATCATGGACACGCATAGACAGACTCGCCAGGCCATCGTGCGCCTGCTCTCCAGCATGGGCAGCGCCAAGGAGATCGCGCAGTATCTGAAGCGCTTCTCCCGGCTCGACGCCAAGCGCTTCGCCGTGGTCAAGGTCGGCGGCGCGGTGCTGCGCGACGATCTCGACGCGCTCGCCTCCTCGCTCGCCTTCCTGCAGCAGGTGGGCCTGACGCCGATCGTGGTGCACGGCGCCGGACCGCAGCTCGATGCGGAGCTGGCCGCGGCGGGCGTCGCCACGCGCACCCAGGACGGCCTGCGGGTGACGCCGCCGGCCGCGCTGGCCGTGGTGCGGCGCGTGTTCCTGGCCGAGAACCTGCGGCTGGTGGCGGCGTTGCGCGGGGCGGAGGCGCGCGCCACCTCGATCGTCTCCGGTGTGTTCGAGGCGGACTGGCTCGACCGCGAGCGCTACGGCCTGGTCGGGCGCGTCGCGCGCGTGCATCTGGCGCCGATCGAGGCCAGCCTCAACGCCGGCGCGATTCCGGTGCTCGCCAGTCTCGGCGAGACCGCCGACGGCCAGATCCTCAACGTCAACGCCGACTTCGCCGCCAACGAGCTCGTCCAGGCGCTGCAGCCGTACAAGATCGTGTTCCTGACCGAAACCGGCGGGCTGCTCGACGATCGCGGCCGGATCATCGACTCGATCAATCTGTCGAGCGAATACGAACACCTGCTGGCGCAGCCGTGGCTGCACTCCGGCATGCGTCTGAAGCTCGCGCAGATCAAGGCGTTGCTCGACCGGCTGCCGCCGACCTCGTCGGTGTCGATCACGCGCCCGGCGGAGCTGGCGCGGGAGCTGTTCACGCACAAGGGGTCCGGCACGCTCGTGCGGCGCGGCGAAAAAGTGTACACGTATACTTCGTGGGACGGCGTCGACCGCGCGCGGCTGCGTGCGCTGATCGAATCGGCGTTCGGCCGGGCGCTCGCGCCGGATTATTTCGAGCGTACCCGGCCGCACCGCGTCTACGTCAGCGAGAACCATCGCGCCGCGATCGTGCTCACCGCCGAGGCGGCCGGCACCTATCTCGACAAGTTCGCGGTGCTGGAGGAGGCGCAGGGCGAAGGGCTCGGCCGTGCGGTGTGGCAGGCGATGCGCGCGGAGAACCCGCGCCTGTTCTGGCGCTCGCGCCACGCCAATCCGGTCAACGAGTTCTATTTCGCCGAGGCGGACGGCTGCCAACGCCTGAACGGCTGGCGCGTGTTCTGGTACGGGCAGCCGGACTTCGACGCCATCGCCCGTTGCGTCGCGCATTGCCGCGAACGGCCGGCGACCCTGCTCGACGCGGCTCCGGCCGAGGCGGCGGCATGAGGCGCAAGTCGGTCGGCATCGTCGGCGCCAGGGGGTACGTCGGCGCGGAGCTGATCCGCCTGCTGGCGCGGCATCCGCGCCTGGAGCTGGCGTTCGTCGCCTCGCGCGAGCTGGCCGGGCGGCGCGTCGCCGAGCACGTGGCCGAGTTCCCCGGCGCGCTCGCCTACGAGGCGCTCGACGCGGAGGCGGTCGCCGCGCGCGCGGTCGATGCGCTGGTGCTGGCGCTGCCGAACGGCCTGGCGGCGCCGGTTGCGGACGCGGTGATGCGGCAGAATCCACAATGCATCATTGTGGATTTGTCGGCGGACTTCCGTTTCGACGAACGCTGGTACTACGGCCTGCCGGAGCTGACCCGCGCCCGCTACGCCGGGCAGCGCCGGATCAGCAATCCGGGCTGCTACGCCACAGCGATGCAGCTCGCGCTGGCGCCGCTCAGGGATGCGCTCGCTGCACCGCCGGTGTGCTTCGGCGTGTCCGGCCATTCCGGCGCCGGCACGACGCCGTCGGACCGCAACGATCCGGTCAAGCTGCGCGACAATCTGCTGCCGTACGCGCTGGTCGGGCACCTGCACGAGCGCGAGGTGACGCACCGGCTCGGTCGGCCGGTCGAATTCCTGCCGCACGTGGCGCCGCACTTCCGCGGCCTTTCCGTCACCGTCAATCTGCGCCTGACCGAGCCGACCGATGCCGCGGCGCTCGGCGAGCGCTACCGTGCGTTCTACGCCGGCGAGCCGCTGGTGCGGGTGCGCGACGAGGCGCCGTGGCTGAGCCGCGTCGCCGGCCGCCATCACGCCGAGATCGGCGGCTTCGCCGTGGCCGCGGACGGCCGCCGCGCGGTGGTCGTCGCGGTGCTCGACAATCTGCTCAAGGGCGCGGCGACGCAGGCGTTGCAGAATCTCAATCGCGCGCTCGGCGGCGACGAGTGGGAGGGCATTGCGCATGACTGATCTGCTCTGGCAGAAACCCGACAGCGCGGTCGATGCGCGCATCCAGCGCTTCCTCGCCGGCGACGACGTCGTGCTCGATCGCGAGTTCTTCCTGCACGACATCGCCGCGAGCGAGGCGCACGTCGCGGGCCTCGCCCGGATCGGCGTGCTGTCGGCCGAGGAGGCCGCCGCGCTCGCGCACGAGCTCGCGGCGCTTGCCGAGGATTTCCGCGGCGGCCGGTTCGTGCTCGATGCGCGCTACGAGGACGGCCATTCGGCGATCGAAGCGCGCCTTACCGAGCGGCTCGGCGACACCGGCCGCAAGCTGCACACCGGGCGCAGCCGCAACGACCAGGTGCTGGTCGCCACGCGCCTGTGGCTGAAGGCGCGGCTGGCGGAGCTTGTGGCGCAGTGTCGCGCGATCGCGCGCGTGTGCCTTGCGCGCGCGGCGCAACCGGCGTTGCCGCTGCCGGGCTACACCCATCTGCAACGCGCGGTGGTTTCCTCCACGGCGATGTGGTTCGCCGGTTTCGCCGAGAGCTTCATCGACGACGCCGCGCGCGCGCGCGACACCCGCGCCTGGATCGACGCCAATCCGCTCGGCACCGCCGCCGGGTACGGCGTCAATCTGCCGCTCGATCGCGAGTTCACCACGCGCGCGCTCGGCTTCGCGCGCATGCAGGTCTCGCCGGTCGCCGCGCAGCTCGCGCGCGGCAAGTACGAGATCGCCGCGCTCGAGGCGCTGGCGTCGGCCTTGCTCGACGTGCGTCGCCTGGCCTGGGACCTCAGCCTGTTCACCACCGCCGAGTTCGGTTTCGTCGCGCTGCCGCCGGAATACGTCACCGGCTCCTCGCTGATGCCGAACAAGTGCAATCCGGATGTCGTCGAGCTGCTGCGTGCGAGTCATGCGACGGTTGCCGCCGCGCGCGGCGAGATCGAGGCGCTGCTGTCGCTGCCGTCCGGCTACCAGCGCGATCTGCAGGCGAGCAAGGGCCCGCTGCTGCGCGGCTTCGGCCGCGGTCTGGAGGCGCTCGCGCTGGTCGCGGACCTGCTGGCGCGGTTGCAGTGGCATGCGCCGGCGATGCGCGCGGCGATCGAACCGGCGCTGTACGCCACCGACGTCGCCATCGAACGCGCGCTCGCCGGCGAGCCGTTCCGCGCCGCCTATCGCCGGACCGCGGCGACACCGGCGACGGACTTCGCCGGACGCACGCCGGAGGCGAGTCTCGCCGCGCGCGTCTCGCCGGGAGCGGCGGCGGCACCGATGCTCGAGGTCTTGCACGCACGGCTGGCGGCGCTCGAATCCTGACGCCCCGGATCGCCAAGGCGGCGGCGTTTCAGCTACGCTTAATGCGGCGCAACGATCCTGACGCCGCCCGTCCGACAACCCTGCCCGGTCCGATGTTGCTACGCGATGCGCGCGATCCGCGCCTGCGCCCGTTGTGGCTCGCCCTCGCGGCGCTGTGCGCGCTGCGCGTGCTGTTCGCCTGGCATCTGCGCGTCAACACCGACGAGCCGCAGCACCTGCACGTGGTCTGGGCCTGGACCGCCGGACTGCTGCCGTACCGCGACGTGTTCGACAATCACGCGCCGCTGTTCCAGTTCCTGAGCGCGCCGCTGCTCGCGCTGATCGGCGAGCGCGGCGACGTGCTGCACTGGATGCGGCTGGCGGTGATTCCCTGGTATGCGCTCGCGCTGTGGTGCACGTATCGCATCGGCCGCACGCTGTTTTCGCGCGAGGTCGGCGTGTGGGGCATGCTGCTGACCGCGCTGTATCCGGACTTCTTCGTGCTCTCGACGCAGTACCGCACCGACGACGGCTGGGCGCCGCTGTGGCTGGCCACGATCCTGGTGGCGATCGAGGGCCAGCCCACGGTGCGCCGGGCGTTCGCGGTCGGCGTACTCGCCGGCGCCGCCGCGGCGGTGTCGTTGAAGAGTCTGTTGCTGCTCTTGACGGCGATCCTGGCCGCGCTCGCCGTGTTGGCCTTGCAGGCGCTGGCCCGGCAGCGCCTGCCGCTGCGGGAACTGGCCCGGACCGGCGGCGCGCTCGTCGCCGGCTTCGCGCTGGTGCCGGGGCTGATCGCGCTCGGCTTCCGCCTGGCCGGTGCCTGGGACGAGATGGTGTATTGTGTATTTGTACACAATGTCGTGCCGGGACTCGGCCGCGGGCACCAGGAAAGCCTGCGTCTTCTCCTGTTCCCGCTCAGCCTGCCGTTGCTGCTCGCGCTCGGCGATCGGCTGGTCCGCGGCGCTGCGGAGCCGGAACTCGGCGCCAAGCGCGCCTTCGTGCTGCTCGCGGCGGCGTTCTATCTGACCGCGCTGCTCAGCTACTGGCCGCTGGTGCCGCGTCAGGATCGGCTGCCGTTCGTGCCGTTCGCGGCGATCTTTGCCGCGGCCGTGTTGCATCGCCTGTCGCGCGCGGGTGGCGGGCGACGCTGGCCGCTGCTCGCGCCGCTGACGCTGGAACTGGTGCTGCTGCTCGCGTATTACCAGCCGTGGAAGGACTGCACGCGGTGGCAGGTGCAAACCGTCGGCGACCTCCTCCGGCTCACCGATCGCGGCCAGTGGGTGATGGATACCAAGGGCGAGGCGATCTTCCGACCGCGACCGTTTTATTACGCCCTGGAAGGCATTACCCTGACGCGCATGCGCCTCGGCCTCATCCCGGACGATGTCCCCGAACGGCTTGCCGCCACCGGCACGGCGGTCGGCATCTTCGATCGCCTGCCGGGCGCGGACAAGGCGTTCGCCGAAGGCAATTACCTGGCCGTGACCCGGCACATCCGCGTGGCCGGCCAACGCCTGCCGGCGACCGAGGCGGGCGTGCCGATCGACTTCACGCTCGCGATTCCCGCGCGCTACGTGGTGATCGACGACGGCGCCGCGGTGCGCGGCACGCTCGACGGCACGCCGTACACCGGCGCGCGCGAACTCGCCGCCGGGACGCACCGCTTCGTGCCGGCGGCGGCGTATGCGCATCTCGCCGTGGTCTGGGCGCAGGCCGTCGAACGCGGCTTCGCGCCGCTGCCGGACGAGGTCATGACCGAACCGGTGCCGCGGCCTTGAACGACACCCTCACGTTCTCGGCACGCGAACGCGTGCTGATGATCGCGCCGCATCCGGACGACGAATCCATCGCCGCCGGCGGCCTGCTGCAGGCCGCGCTCGCCGCCGGCGCCGCCGTGCGCGTGCTGGTGCTCACCGACGGCGACAACAATCCCTGGCCGCAGCGCGTCATCGAGAAACGCTGGCGCATCGCCGCCGCCGATCGCGCGCGTTGGGGCGCGCGCCGTCGCGCCGAGGCGGAGGCGGCGATGCGTGTGCTCGGTCTCGCGCCGGAGGCGATGCGGTTTCTCGGCCTGCCGGATCTCGGCATCACCGATCTGCTGATGCGTCGCGAGGCGACGGCGCCGAACGCGCTGCGAGCGGAGCTCGCCGGGTTCGCGCCCGATCTGCTGGTCGTGCCGGACATCCGCGACCGCCATCCCGATCACAGCGCCGCGTTCCTGCTCGCGCATGCGGCACTGGCGGCGGCGCCGCGCGCCGTGCGCATGCTGGCGTTCGCCGTGCACGGCGGCGGTCCGGCGGGGGAAGACGCGGTGGTCGTGCCGCTCGATGCGCTCCAGCGCGAACGCAAGCGGGCGGCGATCGAGGCGCACGCGAGCCAGATGCGCTTGAGCCGGCGCCGCTTCCTGCGCTACGCGCAGGCCGAGGAACGGTACCGCCGGGTTGCGTTGCCGCTCGCGCCGCAGCCGGCGCATCCGCTGCAGGCGCGCATCGAGCCGGACGGTCGCTTGCGCATCCGCATCGACGTGCGCGCCTACGGCCGCAGTCCGCGCGGCCACATGGTTTTCCTCGTGCTCGAAGGCGGCATCGCCGACGGCGTGCGCGCCACGATTGCGCTCGAGGCGCTGGCGGGTTCGCTGCCGGTGCGCGACGCGGTGGGCGAGGCGACGCTCGCCGTCGCCGAGGTGCGTCGCGGCGCCGACGAGGTCGCGCTGTCCTTGCCGTTGCGCGAGCGCGGCGATTGGCGCGCCGGCTTCGTCAAGCTCGGCCGCGCCGAACCCGGGCTGTGGGTGTTCGATCGTTGCGGCTGGCAGGTGATCGCCGGCGTGTGAGCGGCGCGGACGTCGCATTGACAGTCCCGCGGCGGGCGAGGATGCTTGCGGCGGGCGCGTGGCCGGCGCCGCGCGACGATGACGTTCACCCAATCCGGGAGATCGCAATGAAGACCAAGCTCTGCACGACGTTGTTGGGGGTCGCCGCCCTGTTCTCCACGGCGGCGTTCGCGGATCCGCCCGCGGGGGCGACGGCGGAATGCAAGGACGGCACGTATTACACGGGAACTTCGCACAAGGGCGCCTGCAAGGGCCATCAGGGCGTCAAGCAGTGGCTCGACAAATCCGGCGGCGCGGCGGCGCCGGCCGGCGCGAGCGGCGGCACGTCGAATCAGACCGCGAGCGGCAGCATCGGCAAAGCCAAGTCCAAGAGCGGCGCGAGCACGACGTCGTCGAAGACCAAATCGACGACGGCCGCCTCCGCCGGCGATTCCGCAGCGGCGGGCAGTCCGCCGGCGGGAGCGACCGCGAAGTGCAAGGACGGCACGTACTACACCGGCAGCTCGCACAGCGGCGCCTGCCGCGGGCATCAGGGCGTGGCGACATGGCTGGACCAGTCCGCGACCGGCGGCGCCGCGAAGACGAGCGCGCCGACCCCGCCGGCATCCGCTCCCGCACCGAAACCGGCGAGCACGCCCACAACGCCCGCCGCGCCGGCGTCAGCCGCGGCGACGCCGACGCCGGCATCGCAGATCCAGCAGAAGGCCGGCGGCGGTCCGGGCCTGGTCTGGGTCAACTCGAGCTCGAAGGTGTATCACTGCCAGGGCGACGAGTGGTACGGCAAGACCAAGGAAGGCTCCTACATGAGCGAAGCCTCCGCCAAGGCCGCCGGCAACCGGCCGGCACACGGCAAGGATTGCGGTCCGTAGCCGATCCGCGCATCGCAGAAACGAAAACGCCCGGCGCGAGGCCGGGCGTTTTTTCGTGGATCGGTTCGTCGCGATCGGCGAAGGAACCTGGTCGGGGTGAGAGGATTCGAACCTCCGACTTCTACCTCCCGAAAGTAGCGCTCTACCAGGCTGAGCTACACCCCGAGTCCTGACCTGCGCACCGCACCCGCGTCGGGCGGAGCGGCCGCATGGAGGGCGCGTATGGTAGCCGTGGCCCGCCTCGCGCGCAACCGATTTCAGTCGCGCGCGCTGCTGAACACGTAGTCGTGCGCCTGCTGCGCGGCGTGGCAGGCGAAGCAGGCCTGCGCGGCGTTGTCGCCGACGGCGCGCCGATTGCGGTCGCCTTCGGCGAATCCCTCGAACCCCCAGCCGCCGGTGGCGGCGTAGCGGTGCGAGTCCCTGGTCATCACGCCGAGCACCTTGCGTCTGCCCTCGACGATGGCGTGATCGGCCGCGTTCGCTTCGAGCAGGTCGAACACGATCACCGCGCCGTCGGGGAAATGCCCGGTCCGGTAGCCTTGCAGCGCCTTGGCGTTGGCGTACAGGTGATGGATGCCGCCGAACGAATCGTACAGTGCGTGGCCGGGTTCGATCACCATGCTCTTGACGTGCCGCCAATTGCGATAGCCTTCCGGGTACGCCACCGGCTTCGGTGCGGCGGCCGCGGCCGCGCCGACGGCGAGGAGGAGTGCGATACCGACGAAGCGTGTCTTCATGGGAGCCTCCGCAGTAGACTGGTGCGGCCACCATAGCGCGCCCGTGTTCCGTCCGACAGCGGGCACTTTTCGGTGGGGTGGAGACGCGGAGGTTGGCGATGGCGCAGCGGATGAACCAGGAGCGCGGGCAGACGCCGCCGGCGACGCTGCGCATGGTCGAGGACGTGGTCGGCTGCAAGTGGTCGCTGGTGGTGCTCGATCTCGTGCGTCGCGGCGTCAACCGGCCGGGCGCGATGGAGCACGCCGTCGCCGGGTTGAGCGCCAAGGTGCTGGCCGAACGCCTGAAGAAGCTCGCGCGCTACGGCATTCTGGCGCGCACCGCGTATGCCGAGATTCCGCCGCGGGTGGAGTACTCGCTCACCGAATTCGGCCAGCGCTTCGTCCGCATCGTCGATCTGCTGCGCGAGCTCGACGGGACGCGCTGAGCGCGCAATCTGCTAGGCTATGCGCCCCCTGCGGCGGCCGCCGCCGCCTGTCTTCGAGGACCCCATGCCGCTGACGCCAGCCCGCACCATGCCCGGCGTGATGGAGCTGTTGCCGCTCGACCAGATCGCGTTCCAGCGCCTGCTCGACACCATCCGCGCCAACTTCGAGCGCTTCGGCTTCCTGCCGATCGAGACGCCGGTGATGGAATACGCCGACGTGCTGCTGACCAAGCAGGGCGGCGAGACCGAGCGCCAGGTATACTTCGTGCAATCGACCGGCGCGCTCGAACAGGGCGGCAAACCGGAGCTCGCCCTGCGCTTCGATCTCACCGTGCCGCTGGCGCGCTACGTCGCCGAGCACGAGCACGAGCTCGCGTTCCCGTTCCGCCGCTACCAGATCCAGCGCGTCTACCGCGGCGAGCGCGCCCAGCGCGGCCGCTTCCGCGAGTTCTACCAGTGCGACATCGACGTGATCGGCAAGGATCAGCTCTCGGTGCGCTACGACGCGGAAATGCCGGCGGTGATCCACAGCGTGTTCGAGGAACTGAACATCGGCCCGTTCACGATCTGGCTCAACAACCGCAAGCTGATGCGCGGATTCTTCGAGGGGCTCGGCATCGCCGACGCCGAGCAACAAGCGCTGGTGCTGCGCGAGGTGGACAAGCTCGACAAGCGCGGCGCCGACTACGTGCGCGATACGCTCATGGGCGAGGGGTTCGGCCTGTCGGCAGAGGCCGTGGCGAGGATTCTCGACTTCGTGCAGATCCGTTCGCGCGGCCACGGCGATGCGATCGCGAGGCTCGACGCGCTCGGCCGCGGCAGCGCCACGTTCGACGCCGGCGTCGCCGAGCTCCGGCAGGTGCTGGAACTGGTGCGCGCCTTCGGCGTGCCGGAGACGCACTACGCGATCAACCTGTCGATCGCCCGCGGCCTCGACTACTACACCGGCACGGTGTACGAGACCACGCTGAACGAGCATCCGCAGATCGGCTCGATCTGCTCCGGCGGGCGCTACGACAATCTTGCGGCAAATTATACAAAGTCGCATCTCCCCGGCGTCGGCATCTCGATCGGCGCCACGCGCCTGTTCTGGCAATTGCGCGAGGCCGGCCTGCTGCCGGCCGCGCAGAGCACGGTCAAGGCGCTGGTCACGCAGATGGACGAGGCGAACCTGCCGCAATACCTGGACCTCGCCGGTCAGCTCCGCCGTGCCGGCATCGCGACCGAAGTGGTGCTCGAAGCCGGCAAGCTCGCCAGGCAATTCAAGTACGCCGACCGCGCCGGCATCCGCTTCGTGCTGGTGCTGGGGCCGGACGAACTCGCCAGGGGCACGGTGACGGTGAAGGACCTGCGCAAGCAGGAACAGTTCGAGGTGGCGCGCGCCGAGCTCGTCAAGACCTTGCGCGTCGAGCTCGAACAGGCCGAGGCGATGCCGGCATGAGTGCGCCGACGCGAACGGTGATTCTGCTCGACGGCGCCTCGCTGACGCGCAGGCAGGTGGGGCAGATCGCCCGCGGCGAGGCCCTGATCGGGCTCGCCCCGGAGGCGCTCGCGCGCGTCGCGCGCGCGGCCGATTTCCTCGCCGATCAGGTGCAGCGCGGCGAGCCGATCTACGGCGTCACCACCGGCTTCGGCAGCAATGCCGACAAGCTGCTCGGCGCGCACCGCGCGCGCGACGAGTTGCCCGGCGGCAATCCGGAGGCGCGCGAGGGCACGCTGCTCGAGGAGTTGCAGCACAACCTCGTGGTCACCCACGCGGTGTGCGTGGGCGCACCGCTGGCGCCCGAGGTCGTGCGCGCCATGCTCGCGATCCGCATCAACACGCTGCTGCGCGGCCACTCCGGCATCCGCGCCTCGACCTTGCAGGCGCTCGCCGAGCTGCTCAATCGCGGCGTCGTTCCGGTGATTCCGGAGAAAGGCTCGGTCGGCGCGAGCGGCGATCTCGCGTCGTTGTCGCATCTGGCGCTGGTGCTGCTCGGCGAAGGCGAGGCGTGGTACGCGGACGAACGCCTGCCGGGCGGCGAGGCGCTGCGGCGCGCCGGGCTCGCGCCGCTGCGGTTGTCCTTCAAGGAGGGTCTCGCGCTCAACAACGGCACCACCCAGATGCTGGCCACCGCCGTGCTCGCGCTCGAGCGGCTGGCCATGCTGCTCGACACCGCCGATCTCGCCGCGGCGATGACCCTGGACGCCTTCGCCGGGCGCACCTCGGCGTTCCGCGCGGAAGTGCACGCGCTGCGCCCGCATCCGGGTCAGGTGCAGACCGCGGCGAATCTGCGGCGCCTGCTGGACGGATCGACGCTCGCCGACATCGCCTATCATCTGGTGCCGCGCTTCCGCACCTGGCTTGCGGAATCGTGGCGCGATCCGGCCGATCGGTCGCATCGCTTCGACATCGTCTGGGAGTACGTGCCGCCGAACCAGCGCCATGGCAAGGAGGCGTTTTACGCGCGCTTCCTGCCGTTCAAGGGCGGCAAGAAGCACCAGCCCCAAGACGCCTATTGCCTGCGCTGCATCCCGCAGGTGCATGGCGCGGTGCGCGACGCGCTGGCGCAGGCCGAGCGCGTGATCGACATCGAGCTCAACGCCGTCACTGACAATCCGCTGATCTTTCCCGACGCCCGCGACGCGCGCGTGATCGAGGATCGGGTGATCTCCGCCGGGCACTTCCACGGCATGCCGCTGGCGCTCGCCATGAGCTACCTCAAGGCCGCGATTCCGGTGCTGGCCTCGATCTCGGAGCGGCGTCTGGCCAAGCTCGTCGATCCGGCCACCAACGACGGTCTGCCGGCGTTCCTGATCGGCAACGAGGACGCCACCGATTCCGGCTTCATGATCGTGCAGTACACCGCGGCGGCGCTGGTCAACGATCTGGCCACGCGCGCGCATCCGGCCAGCGTCTACTCGATTCCGACCAGCGCGAATGCCGAGGATCACGTGTCGATGGGCGCGAACGAGGCGCGCCATGTGCTGGAGATGACCGCGGATCTCGGCCACGTGCTGGCGCTGGAAATGTATACCGCGGCGCAGGCGCTCGAGTACCGCCAGGACATGCTCAACGCCGCGCGCACGCTCGCCCAGCGCGGCGACTGGCAGGCGCTGGCGGCGAAAGTGAGCAACGCGCCGTCGCCCGAACATCCGCAGCACGCGCAGTTCCGCGCCGAGGCGACGGCGCTGATGCAGGCGCTGGCGGCGCAGGAGGATTTCCACGCCGGCCGCGCCGTGCGCGCGGCGTTCGCCCGCATCCGCGAGGAAATCCCGTTCATGCAGCGCGACCGGACGATGGACGCCGACGTGCGCCGCATCTGCGCGCTGGTCGCTTCCGGCAAACTCGTCGCAGCCCGCTGACCATCCGCCACGGCGCCGCTTGCCACGCTCGGCGGCGGAGGAGTAGGCTCGCCTCGTCCGGAACAGGGGAGGGCTCGTCATGGGTAACCGGCGTTTTCCCGCGCGTGCGGCGCTTGCGGCGGCCGTCATCGCGGCGCTGACGGCGGCGCCGGCGGCGGCCACCACCATCATCGTCGACGGCACGGTCTGTACCTTGAACGATGCGATCACGGCCGCCAACAACGATGTCGCCAGCGGCGGCTGTCTCGCCGGCAGCGGTCGCGATACCTTGCAGATCACCACCAATTTGACCGTGAGCGGCGTACTGCCGCAGATCGCCAGCGACATGGACATCGTTGGTGATGTCGGCAGTCCGACCATCAGCCAAGGTGCGTCCGGTTACCGTCTGTTCTTTGTCGGCGGCTCGGGCGTCGCACCTTCGGTCTCGTTCCAGAATCTGACCCTCAGCAACAACGCCGCGCAAGGCGGCGGCGGCAGCCACGGCGCCGGAGGTGGCGCGGGGATGGGCGGCGCGATCTTCATCTACGACGGCGCCGTGACGGTGACGAACGTCGCATTCAACGGCAATCATGCCTACGGCGGTCAGGCGGGTGGCGTCTCAAATACCATCTTCGGTGATATCAATGTCGGCATGGGCGGCGACGGCGGCGGTGGCATGGGCGGCTCGGGCGGCACAGGCGCCCAGTTGAGCGGCGGCTCGGGTACACAGGGCGGGGTCGGCGATTTCGGCAGCGGCGGCGGTGGCGCCGGGACCTCCAACGGCAGCACCGCGGGCGGCGGCGCACCGGGCGGCGGTAGCCCGGGTGGCAATCCGGGTACGGGTGGTAGCTCGCCGACGGCGGGGCAGCCGGGCGAATTCGGTGGTGGTGGCGGCGGTGGTGGTGCGGGTCTCGCCCCCGCCGCATCGCAGCCGGGCGGCGCCGGCGGTTTCGGCGGCGGCGGTGGCGGCGGCGCCGGATCCTGTCAATACGCCGGATGTCCCGGTGGCGGCGCTGCTGGCGGCGACGGCGGGTTCGGCGGTGGCGGCGGCGCGGGTGGCGCCTATCCGGGCGGGACCGGTGGCGCCGGTGGCCGCGGCGGCTTCGGCGCCGGCGGCGGTGCGGGTGGTGCTGGGGAGTCCGCGGGCACGCCCGGCGGCGGCGGTTTCGGCGGTGGCAATGGGGTCCTCACCAGCGGTGGCTCGGGCGGGGGCCTCGGTGGCGCGGTCTTCATTCGCGCCGGCAGCTTGACTCTGATGAGCAGCAGCTTCAGCAGCAACAGCGCCTATGCCGGCGAATCCGGTGGTAGCGGCACCGCCGGACTCGCCAAGGGCGGCGCGATCTTCGCGCTCAGCGACCTCACCAACGCCAACGGCAACAATCAGGGCATGCCGACCAGCCTGCCCAAGGTCAGCGGCTGCCAGAACACGTTCACCAGCAACTACGCCCCGGATGGCGGCACCTCGCCGCGCGACAACATCGATACCTACGGGGCGGATCGGACCGGCTTGATGCTGAGCTGCGGGGATCGCATCTTCGCCGACGGTTTCGGCGTGCCCTGACGCATGATCCTGACCTTCGCGGACGTCATCACCCCGGAAGAACATCGCGCCATCCTCGCCGAGATCGCCGGCGCGGAATTCGTCGATGGCAGCGAGACCGCGGGCGGGTTGACCGCGCAGGTCAAGCGCAATCAGCAGTTGCGGCGCGACGCGCCGCAGCTCGCGGCCATCCACGACATCGTGCTCGGCGCGCTGCGGCGCCACGCCGGGTTTCGCCAGATGGTCTATCCGAACCAGTTGCACTCGTTGCTGGTATCGCGCTACCGCTCCGGCATGGAGTACGGCGCGCACGTCGACAACGCGCTGATGGGCGAGGCGACGGTGTGGCGCACCGACCTGTCGCTCACCCTGTTCCTGAACGCACCGGAAGAATACGACGGCGGCGAGTTGGCGCTCGAATCCGGCAGCGGCGAATTCCTGGTGAAGCTGCCGGCGCGTGCGATGGTGTGCTATCCGACCGGACAACTGCATCGCGTGCGCCCGATCGCGCGCGGCGAGCGGCTCGCCGTGGTGGCGTGGATCCAGAGCTTCGTGCGCGGCGCCGCCGAGCGCGAGGTGCTGGCCGATCTCGCCCGCGCGCTCGATCTGCTCGGCCGCGAGGCCGGCAAGAGCCCGGCCTACGACCTCGTGCACAAGACCCACGCCAACCTGCTGCGACGCTGGAGCGAGCCCTGAGCCGAGGCGTGCGTTACTTGGTCGCGGCCGGCGGCGGCGGATCGGCCGAGGCGTGATCGGCGATGTAGACCCAGTGCTTGCCGCGCAACTCGGTGACGTCGGTGAAGCGACCGGTCGTGGTCGTCGTCTTGCCGTCGGATTTCTGCTTGAGCGTGAGCGAATAGCGGCCCCAGCCGGCGGCGTGCTTGCCGTCGGAGACGCGGCCGAGGGCGGTCAGCTTGACGTCGACCACCTGGTAGGTGTCGAACAGCGACTTGTACGCGGCGCGGATCGCCTCGGCGCCGTTGTGTTCCGGTTCCTCCGGGAACCAGGCCACCGCATCGGCGGCGTAGAGTTTCATCACGCCGTCGAGATCGCCGGCCTTGACCGCCTTGGTCCAGGCCGCGTTGAGCGAGCCCTTGTCCGTGGCCGGCTCGCCGGCCAAGGCGATCACGGACACGCCGAGCAGACACGTCGCCATCGCGAACGTGCGCATTCTCATGGTGAACATGGTGTACCCTCCCCGTGTGGAAGAACCCGCTCGCCCCCCGCGCCGGATTCTAGTCCCGCCGTCTGCGCCGGGCAATTTGCGCGGCGCCGCGTTCCCGGTCCGGCCCGCATGGCGCGCTGGAACACGCTGAGCGGCGCGCCGCCGCGCATCATCGCCCATCGCGGCGCGAGCGGCTATCGACCGGAGCACACGCTCGAGGCGTACCGGCTGGCGATCGCGCAGGGCGCCGACGCGATCGAGCCCGACCTCGTCGCCAGCCGCGACGGCGTGCTGTTCGCGCGCCACGATCTCGGCCTGGCGCGCAGCACCGACATCGCGGCGCGACCGGAATTCGCCGCGCGCCGGCGCGCAATCGCCGGCGTCGAGGATTGGTGGATCGGCGATTTCGACGCGGCCGAGCTCGATACCTTGCGCGCGCGTCAGCCGCTGCCCGCACGCGGCACGCAATACGACGATCACTTCATCGTGCCGCGCTTTTCGCATCTGCTCGATCTCGTCGGCGCGACGGCGCGACAATGCGGCGCGCCGATCGTCATCGACGCCGAAATCAAGCAGCCGGCGTATTTCGACGCGCTCGGCATCGACCTGCTGGCGGCGTTGGAGCGCGAACTGGCGCCGCGCGGGCTGACCGGACCGCAGGCGCCGGTCTGGCTGGAATGCTTCGATCACGTCTTCCTGCGCCGCGTGTTCGAACGCTGCGGCAATCCGGTCTATGCGCTGTGCGAGACGCTGCCCGCCGACACCGCGGCGCGCGACGCGGCGCTGCGCGACCTCGCCCGTTGGGCGCGCGGGGTGGCGCCGGCGAAGAGTCTACTTTGGGAAGGTCTGAACAAATCCCCATGTTCCTGTCCTCGGCTGCCGGTGCCGCACCCCCACAACCCCCATCAAACCCTTGCTGCGCAAGGGTTTGATCGCCCCCTTGACTCAAGGGGGCTGAAAGAGCCCAGGCTGCATCCTCCGTTTGTTCAGAGATTCCTTTGGGATAATGCGGAAAAGCATACGGGGCTGGTCGCGGCGGCGCACGCGCAGGGACTCGAAGTGCACGCCTGGACCTTCCGCGACGACTGGCCGAGCGCGCCGTTCGCCACGCCGCGTGCGGAACTCGAGGCGGCATTCGCGCTCGGCGTGGATGCGCTGTTCTGCGACTTCCCCGACCGCGCGCTGGCCGCGCGCGAAACGTTCCGCGCCGCGCGCTAACGCGACACGGTCAAGGATTCGCCCGCGTCCGTCTTCGGTGCCGGCGCGAACGGCACCGGCGGGCCGAGGCGCAGACCGGCCCGCCACGTTGCCAGCGCCGCCTCGATGCGCGGCGTCGAGACCCATCGCGGATACGAGTGTTCCTCGCCGCTGCGGCTCTCCCATTCGTCGATCAGCCGGTTCGCCTCGGCGAACGCGGCGGCGAACGAGTCGTGGTGGTTGAGACCCTCGACGAAGAAGGCGCGACCGAAGTCGGTGATGTCCGAGTCATTGCCGCAACCGAACGAGGCACGATCCGCGCGCGCCGCGGTGATCAGCAGCGTGGCGTCGTCCTTCAAGGCGTCGATGAAGCCGCCCGAGTAGCACGCCGAGATCACGATCACCTTGTTGCGCACCGGATATTTGCCGAACAGATCGGCGAGATCGTCCGGGCCGATCTGGTCCAGCGGCAGCGGATCCATGCTCACGTACAGCACGTGATCGCGCGAGCCGTGGCTGGTCAGCAGCAGAAACAGGATGTCCTGCGCAGGATCCATTCTCTCGCTCACCGCCGCGACCGCGGTTTCGAGATTGCTGAGACTGGCGAGCGGCAGGCGGGCGAGCGTCGCCGGATGGTTGACCAGCAGCAGCGTGTGTCCCGCGGCGTCGAAACGCTCGCGGAAGAGTCGAACGACGTATTCCGCTTCGTTGCGGAACACGTCCTCCTCACCGTCGGCGGCGAAGGCGATCAGGTACAGGTTCACCTTGCCCGACGTGCGCGGTGCGAGCCGGGCGATCGCCTCGCGCATGCGCTCGGGCTGCGCGTACATGACCTCTTCCGGCGAGCCGGCGTCGTCCGGCCAGCGACGCTCGTCTTGCGCGTCGCTGTCGCTGCCGGCTTCGCTGCTGGCCGTCGCCGGTGCCTCGGGCGCGGTGCGCCCGGGGACCGCGTGCCAGAAATACGCCGCGCCGGCGCCGAGCAGGAACGCCGCGACGAAGATGAGCAGGACGCGCGCTCGCCTCAGGACGCGCGCTCGCCTCATGACGCCGGCTCCGCGGCGCCGGTCACATCGCTGACCGCGACCCGATCGCGCCCGGCGTGCTTCGCGGCGTAGAGCGCGGCATCCGCGCGCTGCATCAACGCGTCGAGACTCGCGTCGCGCTCGCTGCGATGAGCCACACCGGCGCTCAAGGTGATGTGCTCGCCTTCCGGCAGACCGGCCACGCGCAACGTGGTCGCCGCGGTCCGCAGGCGTTCCAGGGTCTGCACGGCATGATCCGGCGCGCAGCCGGGGAGCGCGAGCAGGAATTCCTCGCCGCCGATGCGTCCGCAGACATCGCCGGCGCGCAGATGCGCCCGCAGACAGCGTGCCACCTCGATCAGCACGGCGTCGCCGACGGCGTGGCCGTGGCGATCGTTGAAGCTCTTGAAATGATCGATGTCGAGCAGAGCGAGCGACAGCGACGTGGCGTCGTGGCGCGCCGCCGCGAACGCCGCCGCGGCGGCGGCCAGCGTCGCCCGGCGGTTGCCGAGACCGGTGAGCGCATCCTCGCTGGCGAGCCGGGTCAGCAGGCGGCGGACCTTGACGTGTCGGCGCACGCTCAACGCCAGCAGCAGGACCACGCCGCCGGCGACGGCGATGGTGGCGCGCTGGAGCAGGTTGACGTCGTGTTCGTGTTCGATTTGCAGGCGCGCCAGTTCGTTTTCGCGCGCGAGCAGCCGCGTCTGGCTCTCGAGCTTGGCGACGTCGAACTGCGCCGTGCGCTTGGCCAGTTCGTCGGCCAGTTCCGCGGCGTGGATCTCGTCTTGCAGGCGTGCGCCCGCTCGCGTATCGGCGAGCGCGGCGGCAAGCTCGCCGCGCCCCTCGGCGGCGCGCGCGCGCAGTTCGTAGGCGCGACGCAGCAGGCGCTTGTCGCCGCTGCCGGCGACGGCGGCGATGAGCGCGTCGGCGAGTTTGGCGAGCGCCGGCCAGTCGCGCAGGTCCGCCAGCACCTCGGCGCGTTCGAGATCGGCGTTGGCGGCATCCAGCGGCAGCGATTGCGCGGTGAGCGCCGCGTGCGCCGCGGCGAAATGCGCGAGCGCGGTCGGGTAGTCGCCGGCCATTCGGGCGAGCGCGCCCAGGCCGGCTTCGGCCCGTCCGATCAGCAGCCGGTCTTCGCGCTGCGTGCCGACGTCGAGGGCGCGCGCGTAGGCCCGTGCGGCATCCTCGCGGCGATCGAGGCCGCGGTAGCACTCGCCGAGATTGAGCTGGATCACCGCCTCGGCATGCTCGTCCTGGATGCGTTGGGTGTAGCGCAGCGTGTCGAGGTAGTAGGGCAGCGCCGCGGCGTACTCCCGGCGGTGCAGGTGAATGCGGGCGATGGCGCTGGCGATGTTGTTGCGCTGGGCTTCGTCATCGCGATTGGTCGGATCGTCGGGCAGCAATTGCAGCGCCCGGGCGAGATCGCCGAGTGCGGCGGCGTGATCGCCGAGCGTGTCGTGCAGGCCGGCGCGCCGGTACAGCACGTAGGACAGCGTCGTGCCCATGGTCTTCGGATCGAGCAGCGCCTGCGCCCGATCGAGATCCGCCATGGCCTCGGCGAAGCGCTTCTGCTGCTTGGCGAGGAAGCCTGCGCACGCGAGCAGCCGCGCGCTGGGTTCGATCGCATCGCCGGGCGGCGTCGCCGGCAGCGCCGCGATCGCCGCGGCGGCGCGCGCGGCGGCGTCGTCGAAACGGTCGAGGTCTTCGAGCGACTCGCAAAGATACGCCTGCGCCTCGATCCGGTCGGTGACACCGAGATTCGCGTCTTGCGTCAGCAGCCGCTCGGCGAGTTCGACCGTCGCGGCCGCGTCGCGCTGGTAGAGTGCGTCGAGCTGGTCGTGCACGGAGGCCGCCATCGCCGCGCCGGTCGCGGCGACCAGCGCCATCGCCGCGGCTCCGCTGCGGAAGATGTGATTGCCTCGGATCATGAATCTAGCCTACCGCAGCGCCTCAGCGCCCGCTTCGTGGCAGACGCAGCGGCAGCAGCGCCGGCACCTCGGCCTGGTAGCGGCGGTAGGCGTCGCCGAACCGTTCGACCATCCAGCGTTCCTCCAGCCGGGCCTTGCGCCACAGCGCGAGCCAGGCGATCGCGACGGCGAGCATGCCGCGCCATTCGTCGCGCGCCAGCGCGGTACCGAGGAAGCCGAGCAGCAGGCCGGTGTAGATCGGATGGCGCACATGACGATATGGGCCGACGCGCACCAGTTCGTGATCCTGCTTCAGCGTGACCGTGCCGCTCCAGTTGCCGCCGAGCGCGCGGCGCGCCCATACCGCGAAGGCGAGACCGCCGGCGAGCAGCGCCACGCCGATCCAGTACAGCGCGACGGGGAACGGCAGGATCGGCTCGCCCAACCAGCCGCCGGGCAGCGTGCGCGGCACGAGCAGCAGCGCCGCGAGCACGAGCGGGCCGAGATGGGCCAGACGCGAGACGATGGGCTCGCGCCGGACGGCGGGTTTCACGCCGCGCGCAGCGTACATCCAGTAGCCGAGCCAAGCCACCCACAGTGCCGGAATTGTCCAGGCGTACACGCGTTCCATCGCGGCTCACTCGAGCGCCACCCCGTTGAAATCGGCGACACAGCGGTGCGCGCCGTTGGCTGGGCACGTCGCCGGCGGCCGCGCCAACAGGGTGGTGTGCATGCCGGCGGTGGCGGCGGCGTCGAGTTCCTCGACGACGTCGGAGAGAAACAGGATGTCGCCGACCCGGCGGCCGATCGCCGCGGCGATGCGGCGGTACGATTCGACCTCGCGCTTGGCGCCGATCTCGGTGTCGAAGTAGCCGTCGAACAGCTCGCCGAGATCGCCCGCCTCGCTGTGGCGGAAGAACAAGCGCTGCGCCGGCACCGAGCCCGACGAGAACACGTACAGTGCCAGCCCGCGCTGCTTCCATTCGCGCAGCTTGGCCGGCACCTCGGCGTAGACGTGCGCGCGGAACTCGCCGTTGCGATAGCCTTCCTCCCAGATCATGCCCTGCAACGCCTTGAGCGAGGTCGCCTTGCGGTCCTCGTCGATCCAGCGTTGCAGCAAGGCGATCAGCTCGGCGCGGCTCGCGGCGACGAGGCCGGCTTCCTTCGCCGCCTCGTGCAACCAGTGCTGCACCGCGGGGCGGTCGGCATGGGTTTCGATGAAGGCGGGCAGGCGCTTGCGCGCGTAGGGGAACAGCACGTCCTTGACGAAGCGGATCGAGCTGGTGGTGCCTTCGATGTCGGTCAGGATCGCGCGGATCACGTCGCCGGCTCCGCCGCCGCATGCTCGACGCTCGCGGCGTAGGCGGTCTCGATCGCGCGCTTGACCGCGACCGGATCGGCCACGCGCTCGAAGACCAGGCTGCTCTCGCCGCGGCCGGTGACGCGCACGTCGCCAAAGCCGAGCACGCGCCCCCAGAACGACTGCGTGAGATCCACCGTCTCGATCGCGCTCAGGCGGATCTCCTCGGTCTCGCGGCCGACGATGCCGGTCTTGCGCACCACGCGGCGGGTGGTCACGCCAAGCTCGATCTCGCGCAGGCGCAGCCATTCGTAGATCGTGCCGAAAATGCCGACGATCAGCGGAATCAGCAGGATCCACAGGATCAGCCGGCCCTTGGCGGTCCAGTGCAGGGCGAAGCGGGCGACCACGCGCTCGCCCGGCGCCAGCGATTCGTCGAGGTAGCTCATGCGGTCACCGGCTCGGCGGCAAGACGCGGGAAACGGCTGGCGATGTCGTCGCCGGTGAAATTCGCCACCCAGCCGGCGGGATTGGTGAACAGGCGGATGGCGACGAAGCTCGGCGCCTCGCTCATGTCGAACCAGTGGCGCGTGCCGTCGGGCACGCCGATCAGGTCGCCGGCCTGGCACAGCACTTCGTATACTTTTTCGCCGATGTGCAGGGTGAACAGGCCGCGTCCGGCGACGAAGAAGCGCACCTCGTCCTCGGCATGGGTGTGCTCGTTGAGGAATTTCTGGCGCAGCGCGGCGCGATCCGGGTGATCCGGCGTCAGGCTGATCACGTCCACCGCCCGGTAGCCCTCCTCGCGCATCAGCCGGTCGATGTCGGCGCGGTACGCGGCGATCACCTCGTCCGGACTTGCGCCCGGTGCGATCGGCCGGCTCGCGTCCCAGCGCTCGAAGCGCACGCCCACGGCGGCGAGCTCGCGGGCGATCTCGGCGTGCGCGGTCGCGACCCGGAGCGGAGTATTGCCGTCGGTTTCGTGAAAGATGCGCAAGCGGCTCATGCGGTCAACCTCCGTAAATCCAGTTCACAGGCGAGCAGGAACTCGAACGCCTCGACGTGGCGTTCGGCCTCGGCCAGATCGCGGCCCCAGGCATAGAGGCCGTGGCCTTCGATGAGGTAGCCGTGCAGCGGCTGGTTCGCTTCGATCCAGGCATCGACGCGCGCGACCAGTTCCGGCATGTCCTGGGTGTTCGGAAACACCGGCAACGCGAGCGCCGTCGCATGGGTGGTCTGGCCGGCGATCGCCTTGAGCAGTTCGTAGCCGGCGAGGACGACGCGGCCTTCGCGCGCGTACACGCGCGAGGCCACCGTCTGCACCCGCGAATGCGTATGCAGCACGGCCTGGACCTCGCCGAAGCGGCGGTAGAGCTGCGTGTGCAGTAGGGTTTCCGCCGACGGCCGCGTCGCCGTGCCGACGGCGTGGCCGGCATAATCGATGACCATCACGTCGCTCGGCGTCAACGCGCTCTTGTCGCGCCCGGAGATGGTGATGGCGATGTGCGCCGGGTCCAGGCGCATCGAGAAATTGCTGCTGGTCGCGGGCGTCAGGCCCTGCGCGCCGAGCCGGCGGCCGGCGGCGGCGATGGCCTGGGCGCAGACCTGGAAGCGCTCGGGATCGTAGGGCAAGGCGGCGCGGCTCCGGCACGGCGGTGGAATCGACCGGCAAACTATAGCGGATGCGGCGCGTCCGGTCTCGAACCCGTCGCAAAATCTGCTGCGCTCGACGGCTCACGCGCCGGCGGTGCTCGGAAGCCTCATTTACTGCCAGTAAACTCCGGTTCCTGCGCTCCGGCGGCGCGCAATCCGTCTTCGCTCGCGACGATTTTGGGATGGGTTCTCGTCAACTGCGACGCCGGCCTGTCACAATGCGCGCAGTCCACCGGAGGGAGCCGCCATGCCCGCCACGTTCGACTTCGCCAGTCTCGCGTCCGCCGCGCTCGTCGCTTTCGTCGTCGGCGCCGGGCTCGCGGCGCTGTGGGTCCGCCGCCGCGCGTTCGCCGACGGGCGCGCCAGCCGCGACGTGGAAGTCGCGCAACTGGCCGCCGAGCGCGACACCAGTCTGGAGGCGCGCCGGCGCATGCAGCACGATCTGGACGCCGCCACGCGCGAGCTCGCCGAGGCGCGGCGGCGGATCGTCGAGATCGCCGCCGAGCGCGCCGAGATGGCCGGCCGCTACGAGCGCCTGACCCAGGTCGAGCAGGAGCTCGCCGCAGCGCGCGAGCAGGCGCGGCACTGGAACGAGGCGTGCCAGCGCGCCGAGCAGCGCCTGACCGAAACCGCCACCCGGCTGCAGGAACAGATGCGCGCCGCCGAGGAACGCCAGGCGATGCTCGAGCGCGTCGGCGCCGAGTTCAGCGAGAAATTCAAGGCGCTGTCGAACGAGCTGCTCGATCAGCACGGCCGCAAGTTCGCCGAGCAGAGCCAGGCCAATCTCGGCACGCTGCTCCATCCGCTGCGCGAGCAGCTCGGCGAATTCCGCAAGCGCGTCGACGAGGTCTACGACAAGGAAAGCCGCGAGCGCGCGCTGCTCAAGCACGAGATCGATTCGCTGAAAACGCTGAACCAGAAGATCAGCGAGGAGGCGATCAACCTGACCCGCGCGCTCAAGGGCGACACGCGCGCACAGGGCGCCTGGGGCGAGATGGTGTTGGAGCGCGTGCTCGAGGCGTCCGGACTGCAGGAGGGGCGCGAGTACGAGACCCAGGTCGCGCTCAAGGACGAGGACGGCGGCCGGCCGCGGCCGGACGTGATCGTGCATCTGCCGGACAACAAGGACATCATCATCGACGCCAAGGTCTCGCTCACCGCCTACGAGCGTTTCGTCGCCGCGGTCGACGACACCGCACGCGCCGCGGCGCTGGCCGAGCACGTGGCCTCGGTGCGCCGCCACATCGACGCGCTCGGCGCGCGCAGCTACAGCGAGATCGTCGGCGTGAAGACCATCGATTTCGTGCTGATGTTCGTGCCGATCGAGCCCGCCTTCATCGAGGCGGTGCGCGCCGACGGCGAGCTGTACGGCTATGCCTTGCGCAAGAACATCTCGCTGGTCAGTCCGAGCACGCTGCTGGCCACGCTGCGCACCGTGGCGCACCTGTGGCGCATCGAGCGGCGCAATCTGAATGCGATGGAGATGGCGCGCCGCGCCGCGCAGTTGCACGACAATTTCGCGTTGCTGGTCGAGGAATTGATCGCGCTCGGCGAACAACTCGACAAGGCACAGAAGGCGCAGGCGAGCGCCCTGCGCCGCCTGACCGAAGGTGGCAAGGGCAGCGTGATCCTGCAGGTGCAGAGCCTGGCCGAGCTCGATGCGCCGGTGAGGAAGAGCCTGCCGCGCGCGCTGCTCGCGGCGGCGGGCGCCAACGACGAGGCCGAGACCGTGCCGGGCGGCGATGCCGCGCCGGCGGGCGATTAACTTGTGCGCCGCAGGCGGCTGTGCCGGTAGCCGTAGCCGAAGTAGATCGCCAGGCCGATCGCGGTCCACGCCAGCATCAGCGTGGCGTTGAGCCAGTGGATCAGGATCTGCCAGAGCAGCACCACGCAGCTCAGCACGCCGAGCGTGCACACCAGCGGCGCCCACGGCACACGGAACGTGCGCGGCGCGTGCGGCTGGGTCACACGCAGGATCAGCACGCCGATGCACACGGCGCAGAACGCGATCAGGGTGCCGGTGGAGACCAGATCGCCGAGCAGGTCGAGCGGGAACACCGCGGCCAGCGCGGCGATGCCGATGCCGGTGATCACTGTGTTGACGTGCGGCGTGTGGTAGCGCGGATGGATCTTGGCGAACACCGGCGGCAGCATGCCGTCGCGGCCCATGATCATGAAGATGCGCGGCTGGGCGATGACCATGCACAGGATCACCGAGGACAGGCCGATCAGCGCGCCGATCTCGACCACCAGACGCAGCCAGCCGAGTTCGGCGTGAGCCTTGATCGCGGTCACCACCGGCTCGGCGGTGCCGAGTTCGGCGAACGGCACGAGGCCGGTGAGCACCGCCGCCATGCCGATGTAGAGCGCGGTGCAGATGGCGAGTGAGGCGAGCGTGCCGATCGGCAGATCGCGTTGCGGATTCTTCGATTCCTGCGCCAGCGTCGAGGTGGTCTCGAAGCCGATGTAGGCGAAGAACACCATCGAGGCGCCGCGCAGCACGCCGGACCAGCCGAACTTGCCGGGTGCCTGGTTCTCCGGAATGAACGGATGCCACAACTCCGGCCGCACGTAGCGCCAGCCGACGGCAATCACGAGCAGGATCAGCGCCACCTTGAGAATCACCATCGCCGTATTGGTGCCGGCCGATTCGCGGATGCCGAGATAGCAGAGCCAGGTGAGCGTGAGGACGATGGCGACCGCCGGCAGGTTGAGCCAGGCGCCGGTGACGACGAGGCGATTGTCGGTGAACGCGAGCGGTGCGCTGGTCAGGATCGACGGCAGGTGCAGGCCGAAGTCGTCGAGCATACTGGTGAAGTAGCCGGTCCAGCTCACCGCCACGGCGGATGCGGAGACGCCGTATTCGAGCACCATGTTCCAGCCGATGAACCAGGCCGCCAGTTCGCCGAGCGTGGCGTAGGCGTAGGAATATGAACTGCCCGACATCGGGATCAGCGTGGCGAACTCCGCGTAGCACAGCGCAGTGAAACTGCAGCCGATCGCCGCCAGCACGAAGGCGAGGATCACCGCCGGTCCGGCGTGTTCCGCCGCGGCCTGGCCGGTGATGACGAAGATGCCGCCGCCGATCACCGCGCCGATGCCGATCGCGGTCAGCCCGAGCGGGCCGAGCGTGCGTTTCAGGCCCGGGCCTTCGCCCGCGACGTCGGCGAAATCGGTCTTCTTCGCGAACAGGCGGCCGAGCACCGCCGTGGGCGCCGCGTCGCGCGAAGCCGCCGCGGCGGCGCCAGACGGCAGACTCATGGCCGCGCCGCTTCCGCTTGCGCCATGTGGCTGCGCCGGTAACCGTACAGCGAGTACAACGCAAGACCCAGCACTGCCCAGCTCACGAAGAACAGCTTGGCGAACATGGTCAGGCTCAAGAACAGCACCACGCAGCCGAACACCGCGAGCGGGCAGACGATCCAGGCCGCCGGCGTGCGGAACGGACGCGACCGCTCGGGCTGGCGCTTGCGCAGGATCAGCACGCCGATGGAGACCATGGCGAAGGCGAGCAGCGTGCCGGAATTGGAGGTGTCGGCGAGGCGCCCGACCGGCAGCAGCGCCGCCGAGATCGACACCACCAGACCGGTGATCACGGTGATCACGTGCGGCGTGTGGAAGCGCGTGTGGACCTTCGACAGCGGCTCCGGCAGCAGACCGTCGCGCGACATCGTGAAGAAGATGCGCGTCTGTCCGAACATCATCATCAGGATCACCGAAGGCAGCGCGACGATCGCGGCGAGGCCGATCCAGTCGCCGATGCGCGCATGGCCGAGCAAGCGCATCACGTGCGCGAGCGGTTCCTTGCTGCACACCAGCGCCTGCGAGCCTTCGCAGGCGGTGACCATCGCCGGGCTGCTCGGATCGATCGGCAGACCGTCGGCGCCGAGCATCGGCTGCGCGCCGACCGAGCCGGCCGCGCCGTAGCCGACCAGGAGGTAATAGATCGTGCAGATGCCGAGCGAGCCGATCAGGCCGATCGGGATGTTGCGGTTCGGATTCTTGGTTTCCTCGGCCGCGGTCGAGACCGCATCGAAGCCGACGTAGGCGAAGAAGATCGAGGCCGCCGCGCCGAGCACGCCGACGCCGCCGGTGGGGCTGCCCCAGCCACCCGGCAGGAACGGTTCGAAGTTGGCCGCCTTCACCGCCGGGATGGCGAGCGCGATGAACACGCTGAGCGCGGCGATCTTGATCGCCACCAGCACGGCGTTGACGCGCGCGCTCTTCGAGGTGCCGATGTACAGCAGCACGGTGACGGCGAGGCCGATCAGGAACGCCAGCAGATTGAACACGCCGCCGGACAGCGGGCCGCTGCGCAGCGCTTCGGGCAGCGCAATGCCGTTGGCGGCGAGCAGGCCGTTCATGTAGCCCGACCAGCCGACGCAGACGGTCGCCGCGCCGATGGCGTATTCGAGCGCCAGCGCCCAGCCGACGATCCAGGCGACGAATTCGCCGAACACGCCGTAGCTGTAGGTGTAGGCCGATCCGGACACCGGCACCATCGCCGCGAGTTCCGCATAGGCCAACGCGGCGAGCGCGCACACCACCGCGGCGATGATGAACGCCACCATCATGCCGGGGCCGGCCTTCTGACCGGCTTCGGCGGTGAGCACGAAAATGCCGGTGCCGATCACCGCGCCGATGCCGAGCAGGGTGAGCTGGATCGGGCCGAGCTGGCGCTTGAGCGATTTCTTTTCGGCGGTTTCGAGAATCTTGTCGAGCGGCTTGATGCGCCAGAAGATCATTGCGTCCCTCCCCGGGCTCGGCTGGTCGTCGTGGAATCTGCGGCAGTAATTCGGATTCGCCGCGGCCGGATGGCGGGCGCGGCGCGGCTACCATACGCGACGGCCTCACGCCCGGCAACTGCCGGAAGTCGGCGCCCGGCCGGGCGCCGGCTTTTCCCGCCGCGCGATGCGCGGCTCAGGCGCGACCGCTGAATTCGCCGGTCAGCGTGCTGACCAGGATGCGCTCGCCGACGCGAATGTACTCCGGCACCGGGATCTCGAGGCCGGTATTGAGCCGTGCCGGCTTCGGACGCTTGGTCGCGGTCGCGCCCTTCAGCTCCGGCGCCGTGTCGACGACGGTGAGCGCCACGGTCGGCGGCAGTTGCAAGCCCACCGGCACGCCGTCGATCAACTGCACCTGGCAGCCTTCGAGACCGTCGCTGATGAAGCCGGCGGCATCGCCGATCACCTCGCGGCCGAGGATGTACTGGGTGTAGTCCTCGACGTCCATGAACACGAAGGCATCGCCGTCGTTGTACGAATAGCTGGCCGGCCGGCGTGTGAGTTCGGTCTCCTTGAGCTCGTCCTCGGCGCGCAGCGAAAGATCGTATTTCTGCCCGCCGGGCACGGCGTAGAGCGCGAAGCGGAAGGTGACGTTGCCGCCGCGCGCGGTCGGCGCGCTGCGTTCGACCTCGCGCACCTGCCAGACCTTGCCGTTGTACTCGACGACGGTGCCCTTCTTGATTTCCGAAGCCTTCATGTGTCGATTGCCCTGATGGGAAGTGGGGAGTAGGGAGTGGGGAGTGGAAAAAGCTTTGCAGCCCTCAGCCCTCGGCCCTCAGCCCTCAGCCCTCAGCCCTCAGCCCTCGGCCCTCAGCCCTCAGCCCGCTCCCCGCTCACTTGGGTGCCAGCCGGATCGCGCCATCCACGCGGATCACGCTGCCGTTCATGTAGCGGTTCTCGAGCACGAAGGCGACGGCGTCGGCGAACTCCGCGGGCGCGCCGAGCCGCGAGGGGTAGGGAACTTGTGCACAAAGGGAATCGTATACTTGTTGCGGCATGCCGTCGACCATCGGTGTATGGAACACGCCGGGCGCGATGGTCATCACGCGCACGCCGATGCGGGCGAATTCGCGCGCCATCGGCAGGGTCATGCCGATCACGCCGCCCTTCGACGCGGAATAGGCGGCCTGGCCGATCTGGCCTTCGTAGGCGGCGATCGAGGCGGTGTGGACGATCACGCCGCGTTCGCCGTCCGCGCCCGGCGGATTGTGCTGCATCCGGTTCGCCGCGGCCTTGGTGACGTTGAAACTGCCGATCAGGTTGACCCGCACAGTGGTCTCGAATTGCGCGAGCGGCATCGGCCCTTCCTTGCCGAGCACGCGGCCGGCGCCGGGGATGCCGGCGCAGTTGATCGCGACGTTGAGTCCGCCCATGCGTTCGCTGGCCTGGGCGAGCGCGGCGATGACGCCGTCTTCGCTGGTGACGTCGGTGCGCAGATAGCTCGCGCGGGCGCCGAGTTCGGCCACGGCGGCCGCGCCCTTGTCGTCGTTGATGTCGAGCATCGCCACGCTGCCGCCGCGCGCGATGAGGTGTCGCGCCACGGCGAGGCCGAGGCCGGAGACGCCGCCGGTCACGACGGCCTTGACTTGATCCAGTTGCATGAGCGACTCCGCGAATGGCAGGGAATTGCCCATTCTAGCGGATCGTCGCGGTCACAGATCGCGCAGGTAGAAGCGATCGCAGCCGAAGTGCCCGGTGCGGCCGAGCGCGGCGGGCAGGCGCCGGAAACCGTGTTTTTCGTACAACGCCTGGGCCGCGTCCATGCCCGACAGCGTTTCCAGATAGCAGCGCCGGTAGCCGAGCGCGCGCGCCTCAGCGAGACAGCGCATGAGCAGCGCATGGCCGGCGCCGCGACCGCGCAGACGCGGCAGGAAGTACATCTTGCGCAGCTCGCAGACGTCGGGGTCGCCGCCGACGAGCTCGGCGATGCCGCCGCCGCCGCACACGATGCCGTCGAGCTCGACGACGAAGTAGGCGCGGCCGGGCCGCGCGTACGTCGCCGCCATGGCGTCGACTTCGGCGTCGTGGATCGCGAAGCCCGGGCCGTCGGCGCCGAATTCCGGCATCACGCCGCGGATCAGATCGGCGACGGCGTCATCGTCGCGCGGTTCGATCGGGCGGATCGAGAAGGGTGTGGTCGTCGACATCGAGCGCGTGCGCGTGCGGCGTCGTGTCCCGTCATCAAGGCTACAACGGCCGGCGGAAATCGAGATCGTAGCGCGAACCGTGCACCAGCACGTGCACGCGCAGGTTGGTGATGCTGATCGGTCCGCTGGGGTCGGCATCGGCCGCATTCGAATGACCGACGTCGGTCGGATCGATCACGGTCACGCCGCCGCGGCCGACCACGTCCATGACGTTGTCCGGACCGACGAACGCGGCGGTGTCGGGATCGATGCCGATGCCGAGCGCGAACGGGTTGAGCGCGAGCGCGCCGAGCAGCCGGCCGAGGCGGTCGGCGCTGGCGCCGCCGGGATCGATCACCAGCCGATTGGACAAGCCGAGGCCGGGCGCGAGAGTCACGCTGCCCATGCGCGGCGTCGAGCCCTGCGCGCCGCCGGCCAGCATGTGCTCGGCGAGGATCGGCGCGGCCGCGCCGACGCCCGCCACGGCCATGCCTTCGGCGTTGCGCTTGCGCAGCAGGCGCGCCAGCGGCGTGCCGCCGAGCAGCGTGGACAGGCGCAACGGTTGATCGGCGCACAGGATCGCGAGATCGGCGCGGTCCACGACGGCGAGCGTGGCTGCCTGTTCGCTGTCACTGCGCTTGGCGAGGTTCAGGCGCTGGATCTGGCGCGCACCGCCGCCGAGCAGACGTTGTTCGATCTCCTCGGGCGTGCCGTCGTCCGCCGGTGTCGCCGCGACGACGGCCACGGCCGAGCGTTCGCCGAGCAGCGCGAGCAGGCGCTTGAAGATGCCCGGCTCGCTCGCGCCGCGCACGCTGAACCCGGCGGCGATCAGATAACCGCGGGATTGGTCCGGAGCGAGGCGTGCGGGCATGGGCGGTGCGGCAAGTGCGAAGACGGATTATACGGTCGCCGCGGTTTCCGACAGCATGCTTTCGATGGATTCCTCTAGGATGGCCAACGGTCCTTCGGATTGCGTCAGTTCCGGGTAGTGCAGTCGAATCCGTTGTGCCAGCCCCTCCCGACGTTCGCTGTCCTGAGCGACCGCGACGGCCAGGCTCGCCAGCTGCGACGGATCGGCGGCGATCAACTCCTCGCAGTGCAGGGCGCGCAGCATCGCCAGTGATTGGCGACCGCGCATGAACCGACCGGGGCAAGTGACCACCGGCAGTCCGGCCAGCAATGCGTCCAAGCTGGTGTTGCCGCCGGACCAGTGCAGGCTATCGAGCATGACATCGGAGGCGAGATTGACGCGCAGGTAGTCCGCGCGCGAGAGCACGGGCAGGAACACGAGATGGCGGCGGGCAGAAAGCCCCATCCGTGAAAACGCCTGCTCGAGCCGTGTGACGAACACCAACATCGATTCCTTGTCGGTGGCAAAGAACACGAATGCCGCCGCTGGATCACGGTGCGCGATCTCGGCATAGACGGCGTCGTTGTCGGGATGCAGCTTGAACAGCGATTGCGGCACCAGATACAAAGTGCGGTCCGTGGGCAGCCCCAAGGCTGCGCGATCCGTCGGTGACGGCAAGGCAGGGGTGAGATACTGTGTGCCGAGACCCGGCAGCAGATGAAGCGGCTCGGTGTAATGCTCGGCAGCGTCGGCGGGTTCCATGTCCCGACAGGATAGGAACGCGTCGATCGTTGGCAGCCCGCTCGTGACCGGATGCCCCCAAGCGCAGAGTTGCCGTGGCGCCAAACGCAACGCGGCGAGACCGAGCACCCGGAAGTCCATGCCGAGTTCGGGATAGAGGATCAGGTCCGGCGCGAGCTCGCGCAGGCGGCGGACGTTTTCCACGAGCGGTCCGTCCAGAGAAAGTTCTCCCTGCACGAGCGTTGTGAGGTGTTCGCTCAGTCGATCACGGTAAGTGCCCACGTGCACCAGGATCACTTCGTAGCGTCCGCTGCCGCCGAGACGCCGCACCCATGAGGCGAAATAGGAGCCCACGGTGCATTCGTGGAAGCGACTGGACACCAGCGCAATCCTTGGTTTGGCGCGAGTGCGTCGGTGCGAGGTGCTGTCGGAAGGCAGTAGCGCGCCGAGGCAGGCGCTCAACCAGTGGCCCATCTTCCGCTGCGGTTCGCGGTCGTTCTCGCCCTGATAGGCAAGCAGGAAATTGTCCCAGAGTAGCGCGTCCGGCGGTGGCGCGAGCGTGACCACGCGAGTCGGCGGGTACGTGGCAACGAACTCGTCGAGGCGGTGCAGGAAGTCCCGGCGCGTGGCCAGGAGCGTTTCCCGATCCGGGTAAACCGAAGGCAGCCCGAGCGCGTAGGCAAGGTCGATCCGCAAACGATCCCCCGGATCGGTCACATGTGGGCGCAGTCGCGTCAGCAATTCCCGGCTGGCGCCAACGTCGGCGTGCCGGCGCAATTCGCGGCAGAAGGACAGAACCCAGGGGGTGATCTTTCCACCCGCGTGGTCGATGGTTCGCGCGACCACGGTCTTGGCATGCGCGACATCGGCGGCGGCGAGCAGAAGTCTCGCGCACTCCTGCAAGTGGTCCTGTGCGCGCAATTTGCTGGCCAGCGAAACCAGATCCGCTGCGGCGCGCGCCCTGTCGCTGCCGGCGATTCTGGCCTCGGCAAGCTTGAGGTGCGCGGCAAAGTCCTCCGGCTGCGCAGCCACGACCCGGTGCAATTCCTCGATTGCTGCTTTCGGGTCGTTGCCCTCGAGCAGCAGCACTCCGAGGTTGAATCTCGCGTCCGTGTTGGTTGGATCGGCGGCCAGCGCCTTGCGGTAAGCGTCTCCTGCAACCTCCAGCGCGCGTTCTGCCTTGTGAGCGTTGCCGATGCGCAGCCAGCAAACCGAAAGCGCGCGCCGCAGTTTCGCGTGCGTCGGGTTGATCGCGAGCAGACGCGAGAGATCCTCGATCGCCTCCTGCCAGGATTCGAGCTTGAGCCGTGCGTTGGCCCGCAGCGTGCGCGCGCCGGGGTGTTCCGGCCAGTGCGCCAGGACAACGCTCGTTGCGTCCAGCACGGCGGCGAATTCGCCATTTCGAAATGCCGCATCTGCTTGGCGAAGCAACCGTTCCGCTTCGACGCGGTTCATGCGCGCGCCAGTCCGACTTTGCTCTGGTTGGTTCGTCCCAGTTGCGTACTCAACCAGCGGCCGGTTTCGATCAGCCGGTCGAGATCGACGCCGGTGGCGATGCCCATGCCGTGCAGCATGTAGACCACGTCCTCGGTGGCGACGTTGCCGGTCGCGCCGCGCGCGTACGGACAACCGCCGGCACCGGACACCGACGCATCGATCACGCCGACACCGAGTTCGAGGCAGGCGAGAATGTTGGCGAGCGCCTGACCGCGCGTGTCGTGGAAGTGCACGGCGAGCGCCTGCATCGGTACTCGCTCCGCCACCGCCTGGAGCATCGCGCGGGCCTTGGCCGGCGTGCCGACGCCGATGGTGTCGCCGAGCGAGATCTCGTAGCAGCCGAGTTGGTACAGCCGCGCGGCGACGCGCACGACATCGGCGAGCGGCACCTCGCCCTGGTAGGGACAGCCGAGCACGGTCGAGACATAGCCACGCACGGCCACGCCGTCCGCACGCGCGCGTTCCAGCACCGGCCGGAAGCGCTCGATCGATTCCTCGATCGAGGCGTTGATGTTCTTGCGGTTGAACGCCTCGCTCGCCGCGGTGAACACAGCGATCTCGGCGGCGCCGACGGCGCGCGCGCGTTCGTAGCCTTGCAGGTTCGGCACGAGGACCGGGTAGCGCACGCCCGGTTGCTTGCGGATGCCGGCGTAGACTTCGGCGGCGTCGGCGAGCTGCGGCACCCATTTCGGACTGACGAAGCTGGTCGCCTCGATCGTCGTCAGGCCGGTGTCGGAGAGCCGGTCGATCAGCTCGATCTTGAGCGCGGTCGGCACCAGCGTCTGTTCGTTCTGCAAGCCGTCGCGCGGCGACACTTCGACGATGCGCACGTGGTTCGGGAGCGTACTCATTGCGGTCGCCGCCGTTGCGCCTCGATCAGGGAGTGTTCGTACTCGGCCGGGGTCTGCCGGATGCGGACCAGATGCAGTTCGGCCTTGTCCGCGAAGATGCCGCCGCGACGCAGGATTTCCAGCATGCGCGCGCGGTCGCCGCGCACGTACACGTGCAGTTCGTTCGGCATCTTGCTCACCGTGCCGTCGAGCTTGCCGTCGATGATCTGCCGGGCGACACGCTCGTGCGCCACCGCGTGGACGTCGATCCGATCGGCGAGGGCTTCGTAGCGCGCGAAGAAAAACGCCTTCGCCGGCGGTGGCTCCACGCCGTACACCGGTTTCAGTTCGACGAGCCCCTTGAGCGCGGTGTCGGCGACGACGAGATAGTCCTTGCCGTCGGCGTGCACGTAATTCACCGGCACGTGGATTTCCTTGAGCGGCCCGCTGGGCTCGGTCTGTTCGAGCACCAGAAACCGGCAGCCCTCGTCGACGAAGAACGCCGTGGCCGTGTCGGTGAGTTTCGCGTCGTCGCCGGTCCACAATCCCTTCCAGCGCGGATCGCAGGTCTCGATGTTGTCGCCGGGCGGCGACTCGAAGCGCGTCTCGCTGCATCCGCCGAGGAGTGCGGCGACGACGAACAGCGTCGGGCGAAGACGATCGCGCATGTCAGCCGACGTCCTCGAAACGCACCAGCAGGGCGTCGGCCTCGACCACGTCGCCGGCGACGGCGCGCAGTTCCGCCACCTTGGCCGCGCGCGGCGCGCGCAGACTGAGCTCCATCTTCATCGCCTCCAGCACGAGCACTTCCTGGCCTTCCGCCACGATCTCGCCGGTGTGGGTGCGCACCAGCGCGACGCGACCGGGCATCGGCGCGCGGATCGCATCGCTGCCGGCGGTGTCCTCGGCGGCGAACGCGAACGGCGGTGTGTGCGTGAATCGGCGCCGGCGCGTGCCGTCGTGCAGCAGCACGTGATCGCAGGCGATGCCGACCGCGTAGCGCCGCGCGATGCCGTCGAAGCGCGCGCTGAGCGTGCCGTCCTGAAGCACTGCGCCCTGCACGCGACAGGCAAGCTCGCCGCGCGACAGCGTGTATTCGCCGCCGGCGCCGAACGCCTCCACCGTTGCGTGATCGAGGACGACGAGGCGTTTGCCGGGGTGGCCGAGGCGCCAGGCGTCGGTGCGCGCCCACGGCGAATGCGGGTCGGCCGAATCGCGCGCGCGCGCCGCGGTCGCCGCTTCCTCGTGCAGCAGCCAGGCGGTGGCGGCCGCGAACCACGGCACGGGATCGGCGTCCGGCGCCGCGTCGCCGACGAATTCGTCGAGATGACGATCGAGATAACCGGTGTCGATGCGGCCCTCGACCACCGCCGGATGGCGCACCAGGCGTTCGAGGAACGCGAGATTCGATTTCGGCCCGACCACGTCGCACGCGGCGAGCGCCTCGCGCATGCGCTGCAGAGCCTCGGCGCGCGTCCGATCCCAGGCGATCAGCTTGGCGATCATCGGATCGTAGAAGATCGTCACCGTATCGCCCTCGACCACGCCGCTGTCGATGCGCACATGTGCGCTTTGTGGAGGAAGCTGCAAATGCTGCAATTTCCCGGAGCCCGGCAGGAAGCCCTGTTCGGGATCCTCCGCGTACAGGCGCAGCTCGATGGCGTGGCCGTCGGCCGGCACCGACTTGTTGCGGATCAGCGAGGCCGGCAGCGGCTCGCCCGCCGCCACGTGCAATTGCAGCTCGACCAGGTCGAGATGCAGCACCATCTCGGTCACCGGATGCTCGACCTGCAGGCGCGTGTTGATTTCCATGAAATAGAAATCGCCCTGCGTGCCGACGATGAACTCGACGGTGCCGGCGTTGACGTAGCCGAGCGCGCGGCCGGCGGCGATCGCCGCGTCGCCCATGCGCGCCCGCAGTTCCGGGGTCAGGAACGGCGAGGGCGATTCCTCCAGCACCTTCTGGTAGCGCCGCTGCGCGGAGCATTCGCGCTCGTTGAGGTGCACGAGATGGCCGTGGCGGTCACCGAAGATCTGGAATTCGATGTGGCGCGGCGTTTCGAGGTAGCGCTCGAGCAGGACGCGGTCGCGGCCGAAGGCGTTTTTCGCCTCGCGTTGGCAGGATTCGAGTGCCGCGGCGAAGTCCTCGGCCCGGCGCACGATGCGCATGCCCTTGCCGCCGCCGCCGTGTGCCGCCTTGATCATCAGCGGAAAACCGATGCGCTGCGCTTCGCGCGCGAGCAGCGCCGGATCCTGATCGGCGCCGGTGTAGCCCGGCACCACCGGCACGCCGTGGGCGGCCATCAATTCCTTGGCGCCGGCCTTGGAGCCCATCTTGCGCATCGATTCCGCGCTCGGGCCGATGAACACGAGGCCGGCCTTTTCGCACGCCTCGGCGAAGTCGGCGTTCTCGGACAGGAAACCGTAGCCCGGATGGATCGCCTGCGCGCCGGACTTTTTCGCGGCGGCGATGATCGCCTCGCCGCGCAGATACGAATCCGCCGGACGCGGTCCGCCGATCGGATAGGCGCGATCGGCCTGACGCACGTGTTGGGCACCGGCGTCGGCTTCGGAATACACGGCCACGGTCTCGATGCCGAGACGCCGGCAGGTGCGGATGATGCGGCAGGCGATCTCGCCGCGGTTGGCGATCAGCACGCGCGTGAACATCATTCGCCGTCCCAGTAATCGACCATCGACTCCAGCCGGCCGATGAAGCGGAAACCGTGCGCCCGGCCGTCGCCGTCGCGCGGACCTTCGGCGACGAGGAATTTGCCGGAATCCGGATAATCGCAGATTTCCGGATACTCCAGCGTGCTGACCGCGAGGTACTTGAGCTCGGTCGTGCCGGTGTTGATGATCTGGTGTGCGGCCTCCGGGCCGCCCGGCGGGCAGGCGACGAAATCGCCCGGACGCAGCGGATAGGTTTCCTTGCCGATGCGCACCTCGCCGCGGCCTTCGAGCACGAAGAACATTTCCTCGTTGACGCGGTGGCTGTGGAACGGAAACGCGCGCTTGCCCGGTGGCACCGCGGTGATGTTGTAGCCGAGCTTGCGCGCGCCGATGCGCGTGGCGACCTCGCCCATGCGCGCGTCGAACCGTGCGGCGGCCGCGCCTGGCGCCGCGTACTGCTGCGGCCGCGGTTGCAGTTCGACTTCCTCGATGTTGATGATGCGACGGCTCATGTTCCCGGCTCCGGCCAATGGCCCACCGCGTCGATGGCGAGCATGCTTCATTCCCTCGGTGCCCACTGCGGCGAACGTTTTTCGAGAAACGCGGCGAGTCCCTCCTGGCCTTCGGCGGAGACCCTGAGGCGCGCGATCAACGCAGCGTTCTCGGCGTCGGCGGCGAGTGCGGCGGCGGGCGTCGCACCGCTTCGGCGCAGCACCAGTTCCTTCGCCTCGCGTTGCGCCTGCGGGCCACCCTTGGCGAGCAGACGCAGGACGCCATCGACGGCGCCATCGAGCTCCGCGGCGGGCACCACCCGATGCAGCAGGCCGATGCGGGCCGCCTCGGCCGCATCGAAGGTTTCGCCGCTCAGAAACAGACGTCGCGCCTGGCGCGTCCCGATCGCGGCGATCACGTAGGGCGAGATCACGGCGGGCACCAGACCGAGCTTGACCTCGGTGAGGCCGAACTTGGCCGCATCCGTGCCGATGGCGATGTCGCAACAGGCGATCAGGCCGACCCCGCCGCCGTAGGCCGCGCCATTGACGCGCGCGATGGTCGGCTTGGCGAGGAAGTTGAGCGTGCGCATCAGCGTTGCCAGACGTTCGGCGTCGGCGCGGTTTTCCTCCTCGGCGGCCGCGGCCATGGCGCGCATCCACTGCACGTCCGCTCCCGCGGAAAACGACGCGCCGTGGCCAGTGAGAACGACGGCACGGATCGCCGGATCGCGCTCGAAAGCGCAGAGCGTATCGGTCAGCTCGGCGATCAGCGCATCGTTGAAAGCGTTGTGCACCTCGGGGCGGTTCAGCGCGAGGTGGGCGACGCCTTGGTGTAGAGCGATTTCGAGGAATTCGGCCATGGTGGGGATGCTTTGCGTCCGGCGATCATAGCGGTTACGTCGGCGCGACGAGAACCGGCGCAACGGAGTCGATCGCGTGTCACGGTCGAAGCCGTTGCATCAGCAAATAAGAACGATTATCATTTAGCTCATCGACCCTGTCGTGCCGACGGTATGCGAAAGTCCTTACGAATGTTGCTGCTCCTCGCCGCCGCGAGCACCTGCGCGGTGGCACAGGAGCATGAGGCGAAACTCGCGATCCGCGATCACAAGTTCGAGCCGGCCGAATTGACCGTGCCGGCCGGCGCCAAGATCAAGCTGCTGATCGAGAATCAGGACGCCACCCCCGAGGAGTTCGAGAGCCACGAGCTCAATCGCGAAAAGGTGGTGCTCGGCAAGAGTTCGATCACGGTGTACCTCGGTCCGCTCGACCCCGGCCGCTATCCGTTCTTCGGCGATTTCCACCAGGAAACCGCGCAGGGCACGCTGGTCGTGCAGTAGGAGGCGACGGCGATGCTCGGCACCGGTCTTCTGGTATTCCGCGAAGTGCTCGAGGCGGCGCTGATCGTCAGCATCGTCTGTGCGGCCACGCGTGGTGTGGCCACGCGCGGACGCTTCGTCGGCAGCGGCATCGCCGTCGGCGTGCTCGGCGCGATCGCGGTCGCGTTTTTTGCCGATGCGATTTCCGCGGCGGTGAGCGGGATCGGCCAGGAGTTGTTCAACGCCACGGTGCTGCTCGCGGCGGTGGTGATGATCGCCTGGCACGCGATCTGGATGGCCAGCCACGGCCGCGAGCTGGCGCAGCAGATGCAGCGTGTCGGCCACGCCGTGCAGGCCGGAACGCGCCCGTTGTCGGCGCTGCTGGTGGTGGTGGCGATCGCGGTGTTGCGCGAAGGCTCCGAGGTCGTGCTGTTTCTCTATGGACAGGCGGCGAGTGGTGCCGGCGCGGTCGCCATCGCCGGCGGCATCGCGCTCGGCGTGGCGGGCGGCGTCGCCGTCGGGTTCCTGCTGTACTTCGGCCTGCTCGGCATTCCGATGCGGTACTTCTTCTCGGCGACGAACTGGCTGATGCTGTTGCTCGCCGCCGGGCTCGCCTCGCAGGCGGCCGGCTTCCTGATCCAGGCCGACGTGCTGCCGGCGCTCGGCAATCGCATCTGGGATTCCTCGGCGCTGCTTCCGGACACCTCGCTGCTCGGCAAGACCCTGCACACGCTGATCGGTTACGACGCGCGGCCGGCCGGCATGCAGCTCGTGTTCTACATGGTCACCGCCGTGGCAATCGCGTTCGGCATGCGGCGGTGGGGCCATCCGGCGCGCGCGCCGCGTCTCCCGGCGACGACGTCGGCGTGATCCTCGCTCACGGACCGAAGCCGTCGCGGAAGATCAGATCGTGGATGACGGTGATGACGCCGGTCATTTCGGCGTGGTTGCCGCAATTGTAGTAAAGCGTCGTCGGCGCATCGATCGGCACATCGAACGTGATGGTCGACGGCATGGCGACGCCGTTCGCCGAAAGACCCGTGCCGGCATAGGCGTTGCCCGGGCCGGTGCTCGGCGCCGTCTTGATCCAGAACGGATGGATACTCGAGGTGGAAACGTTGAACGTATACTGCTGCCCGGTATACAAGGTGAGATCGGGGTTTCCGCTCGCGGCGCCGCCATCGATGGCGATGTCCCACCGGTACTGACCAAAGCCGCCGCTGATGTTCGGCGTCACGCTGAAGCTGTTGGCGCGCGCAACCGTGGTGCCGATGGCGAGGGCGATGCCGATGCCGATCGAAGCGGCGCGCGTGGCGGCGATTGGAATGCGGAGCATGGCGACATCCGTGGCTGGCGCCGGGTGTGCCATTGCACCATGGTGCGCCTACATGCGGAATACGCCGAATCGCTGTTTTTCGACAGGTGCGTTTAGTGAGGCCGAGATCGCCAACCCCAGCACGCGCCGGGTATCGGCCGGGTCGATCACGCCGTCGTCCCACAGCCGCGCGGTGGCGTAGTAGGGGTGACCCTGACGCTCGTACTGCTCGCGGATCGGCGCCTTGAACGCTTCCTCGTCCTCCTTCGACCAGCGGCCGCCGGCGGCTTCGATGCCGTCGCGCTTGACCGTGGCGAGCACGCTCGCCGCCTGCTCGCCGCCCATCACGCTGATGCGCGCGTTCGGCCACATCCACAGGAAGCGGGCGCCGTAGGCGCGCCCGCACATGGCGTAGTTGCCGGCGCCGAAGCTGCCGCCGATGATCACGGTGAACTTCGGCACGTGCGAGCACGCCACCGCGGTCACCATCTTCGCGCCGTCCTTGGCGATGCCGGCGTTTTCGTACTTGCGGCCCACCATGAAGCCGGTGATGTTCTGCAGGAACACCAGTGGCACGTCGCGCTGATTGCACAGTTCGATGAAGTGCGCGCCCTTGAGCGCGGATTCGGCAAACAGAATGCCGTTGTTGGCGATGATGCCGACCGGATAGCCGTGGATGTGGGCGAAGCCGGTGACCAGGGTCTTGCCGTAGCGCGCCTTGAACTCCTGGAATTCCGAGCCGTCGACGAGGCGCGCGATCACCTCGCGCACGTCGAACGGGTAGCGCGTGTCGCGCGGCACGATGCCGTAGATTTCCTCGGCCGGGTAGAGCGGCTCGCGCGGCTCGGCGAGCGCGAGCGGCACGCGCTTGACGCGATTGAGGTGACGGATCACCTCGCGCGCGATGGCGAGCGCGTGCGCGTCGTTCTCGGCGAAGTGATCGGCCACGCCGCTCACCGCGGTGTGCACCTCCGCGCCGCCGAGCGATTCGGCATCGACGACTTCGCTGGTCGCGGCCTTCACCAGCGGCGGCCCGCCGAGAAAGATCGTGCCCTGCTCGCGGACGATGATGGTCTCGTCGCTCATCGCCGGCACATAGGCACCGCCGGCCGTGCACGAACCCATCACCACCGCGATCTGCGGAATATTGCGCGCCGAAAGTCGCGCCTGGTTGTAGAAGATCCGGCCGAAGTGCTCCTTGTCCGGGAACACCTCGTCCTGCAGCGGCAGGAACGCGCCGCCCGAATCCACCAGGTAGACGCAGGGCAGGTGGTTCTCGAGCGCGATTTCCTGGGCGCGCAGGTGCTTCTTCACCGTCATCGGAAAATAGGTGCCGCCCTTGACCGTGGCGTCGTTGGCGACGACGAGGATTTCCTGGCCGTGGACACGGCCGATGCCGGTGACCAGCCCGGCGCCCGGCGCCTGGCCGTCATACATGCCGTGCGCGGCGAGCGGCGACAGTTCCAGGAACGGCGAGCCGGGATCGAGCAGCGCGCGGATGCGTTCGCGCGGCAGCAGCTTGCCGCGCTCGGTGTGCCGGGCGCGCGCCTTCTCGCCGCCGCCGAGTGCGGCCTCGGCCATCTGGCGCTTGAGGTCCGCGACGGCCGCGCGCAGGTGCGTGGCGTTGGCCTCGAACTCGGTTGCGCGGGTGTCGATACGTGAAGCGATGGGGGGCATAGCCAAGTCCCCGGGGTTTCCGGCGATCCAGAAGATACCAGCTTGCCGCGACCGTCTCCGCCCCCGCGGGGCGAATCGCCGGCGCGAAAGCAAACCGGCCGCCGAAGCGGCCGGTTGCGACTTGCGTTGCGGAGGGCGCGCGTTCAGTGCCCGCCGTCGTCCTTCTTCGCGGCTTCCGTGGCCTTTTCCGCGGCTTCCTTCACCTCCTGGGCGCCTTGCTTGGCCGTCTCCGCGGTCTGCGCGGCACTCGCCGCGGCCGCCTGGCCGGCAATCGCGGCCTGCTGCGCGGATTGCGCGGCGGCGCCGACATCGCCGGCCTGGGCATGTTGCGCGGCGGCCTGTGCGGCGGTGGTGGCCTGTTGCGCCTGCTGCGCGGTCTGCTGCGCGGCTGCCTGGGTGGCGGCCGCGGCGGCCTTGGCCTTGGCGGCGGCCTCCTGTGCGGCCTGCTGGGAATCGTTGCTGCACGCGGCGAGTGCGAGCACCGCGGCGACGATCACGAGTTTGCTGTGCATGGAAGTCTCCCTAGTGTGTCTCAGGTGTCGTTGAAAACGTTGGATGATCGGATTGCCGGAAAGTTCATCCGCCGGCGAGCGGCGTGGCGAGCTTACAGCATCTCGATGGCGAGTGCCGTGGCTTCGCCGCCGCCGATGCACAGCGACGCCACGCCGCGCTTGCCGCCGCGCGCCTTGAGCGCATGGATCAGCGTCACCACCAGGCGCGCGCCGGAGGCGCCGATCGGATGACCGAGCGCGCAGGCGCCGCCGTTGACGTTGAGCTTGGCGTGCGCAATGCCGAGCTCGCGCATCGGCGCCATGGCGACGACCGCGAATGCTTCGTTCACCTCGAACAGATCGACATCGCCCACCTTCCAGCCGACCTTCTTCAACAGGTGGTCGATCGCGCCGACCGGCGCGGTGGTGAACCAGGCCGGTTCCTGCGACTGGGTGGCGTGCGCGACGATGCGCGCCAACGGCTTGAGGCCGCGCCGTTTCGCTTCCTCCTCGCTCGTCACCACGGTCGCCGCCGCGCCGTCGGAGATGCTCGAGGAACTCGCCGCCGTGACGGTGCCGTCCTTGCGGAAGGCGGGCTTCAGCGTCGGGATCTTGGCCACGTCGGCCTTGCCGGGCTGTTCGTCGGTGGCGATCTCGACGTCGCCCTTCTTGCCGGCGACCTTCACCGGCACGATCTCGGCCGCGAACGCGCCGGAGGCGATCGCCGCCTGCGCGCGCCGTACCGACTCGGCGGCATAGGCGTCCTGTTCCTCGCGGGTGAATTTGTATTTGTCCGCGGTCGCCTCGGCGAACACGCCCATCGACTGGCCGTCGTAGGGATTGGTGAGCCCGTCCCAGGCCATGTGGTCGACGAGTTTGGCCTCGCCGTAGCGGATACCGGTGCGCGCGGCGACCATGTGCGGCGCGTTGGTCATGGACTCCATGCCGCCGGCCACGACGATGCTCGCCGAGCCGGCCTTGATCAGATCGTGGGCGAGCATGATCGCCTTCATGCCGGAACCGCAGACCTTGTTGATCGTGGTGCAGCCCACCGACTTCGGCAGGCCGGCCGCGAGCGCGGCCTGGCGTGCCGGCGCCTGGCCGAGGTTGGCCGGCAGCACGCAGCCCATGATGACTTCGGAAACGTCCGCCGGCGACACGCCGGCCTGTTCGAGCGCGGCCTTGATCGCCGCCGCACCGAGGCTGGGCGCCGGCACGCCGGTGAACTGGCCGAGCATGGAGCCAATGGCGGTGCGCTTGGCGCCGGCGATGACGATGGATGACATGAGGCTTCTCCGCTGGCTGGAAAACGAAACGGACCGCGCGGCGATGCCGCGACGCCATGCGTGGCGGCGGGCGGACCGCGCGCGGTGGGAACGACTCGCGCAGGATTATCGCGCCGCAGGGAATCTCAGAACAACCAGCGGATGCAGCCCCGGCTCTTTGCGCCCCCTTGAGTCAAGGGGGCGATCAAACCCTTGCTGCGCAAGGGTTTGATGGGGGTTGTGGAGGTGCGGCGCCGCGGCCGAAGACAGGAACATGGGGTTTGATCCAATTGGTAGCGGAGAGCGGCAACGCGATCCGGGTCGCATCGGAATGATGTGGTCAGACGGGCGTGCCGAAATGGCGCACCAGGTGATTCTCGATCTCGCTTTCGATCATCGGCTTGAGCGCGCTCAGCAGGAAACCGAGTTCGGCGCGCACCCGCACTTCCGCCTTGGTGACGTGGATCTGACCGTTCACCCCGCTGCGACGGAAATGCAGCGTATCGCCGTCCCATTCGGTGGCCAGGCCGAACTTGCGCCCGAGATCGACGGCGGTTTCCTCGACCACGGCCTTCGCGGCTTTGAGCGATTGCCGGTGACGGTGGCGGATGTCGATCGTGGCCATGCAGCAGGTTCCCTGGCGGCGCGGCGCGCGCCGCGGTGGCTTTGCTATGATGCCGCACCGACCGCATGCCGTGCCAGGCGTGGCGCGGCCGACCTGTAGCCGAAGGGGGACCCGTGCGCGCGCTGGCATTCGTTCTGTGGCTGCTCCCGATCTCGTCCGGCGCGGCGGCGACGATCGCGGGCCACATCGACCTGTTTTCCGAAGGCAAGCCGCTGCGCGCCGAGGAGGCGCAGGACACGATCGTCTACTTCCGGCCGAAGGTGCCGCTCGCGGCCGTGCCGGTCACGCCGCCGCAGGCGATGAGCACGCTGCGCAAGCAATTCGTGCCGCGGGTGCTGGCCACCACGGTCGGCAGCGAGGTGCGGTTCCCGAATCAGGACCCGATTCTTCACAACGCCTTCTCGACCTCCAAGGACAATGCTTTCGATGTCGGCCTGTACGGGCAAGGCGACGGCCAGGCGGTGACCTTCGCGCACGTCGGCTACGTGCGGGTGTATTGCAATGTGCACCATTCGATGATCGGTCACATCCTGGTGCTGGACACGCCGTATTTCGTGCGGCCCGACGCGAGCGGCAATTTCCGCCTCGCCGACGTGCCGGCGGTGGAGGGCGATCTCGTCGTCTGGAGCGAACGGGCGCCGCCCTGGCACAGCGTGATCCACGCCGGCGCCGACGCGCCGGTCAGCGTGCAAATGGAGCTCACCCAGCGGCGCATTCCGACCCACATGAACAAGTTCGGCAAACCGTATGGCAGAAGCAGTGACGGCGGATACTAGCGAACGCGGCGGCGGCCGCTTCAGTCTGCCGCTGGCGATCAAGTTCTTCGTCGGTTCGGCGTTCCTGATCGCACTTGCCGTCGGCGCGGCGGTGGTCGTCACCTATCTGCAGGGCGACCGCATCGCCCGGCGTGCCGTGGACAACGCGCTGGCGACGAGCTCGGCGGTGCAGAAGGAATTCGAGCAGAATCGGCTGGAGCAGTTGCAGCTCAAGCTGCAATTGATCGCCGCCGATCCCGGCACCGCGAAGTACGTCGCCCAGGCGGCCGGCACTACCGCGAACCTGCCGGGCTTGAGCGAGAGCAACGAGCTCGACACCAAGTCGATTCCCGATCTGCTGAAGGAGCGCCAGAGCCAGTTCGGCTTCGATCTCGGCATCGTGCTCGACGCCAAGGGCAACGTGCTCGGGCGCAGCGACCAGACCGAGGCCTATCAGGAATCGCTCGCCACCGATCCGCTGGTGCGTCCGGCGATCGACAAGGTCCAGCCGTTCAGCGGCTACTGGCGGCTGGGCGACCGCCTCTACCAGGCTGCGATCATGCCGCTGGCGCAGGACCAGGATCTGGTCGGCTTCCTGCTGCTGGCGCAGCGCGTCGGCGACGAGCTGTCGACGAAGATGGAGAAGATCAGCGGCGCCGAGATCGCCTATTGGCTGCCGCAGGGCGACCAGTTGCGGCTGGTCGCCAGTTCGCTCGACGAGGCCTCGCGCAAGGCGCTGCAGGAAGCCGCCTCGACCCAGGTGCCGGAGCTGATGGCCGCGGTGAAGGCCGGCCATTCGCTGCCGCGCCTGACGTTGCATTTCGCCGGTCAGCAGTGGGCCGCGCAGCTGGCGCCGACCGCGGCCGAGGGCGAGGGCAGCCTTGGCGCCGTGCTGGCGCTGACCTCGACCGACAAGATCGTGGCGAGCTATCGCGACATTCTGAACTGGGTGTTGATCGGCGGCCTGGTGTCGATGGCGATCGCGCTGTTGCTGTCCTACGTGCTGGCCAAGGGCATCCTGCGCCCGGTGCGCGCCATGGCCGAAGCGGCCGAGCAGGCCGCGGCGGGCAACTACAAGACGCGGATCGGCCTCAAGGGCGCGGACGAGCTGGCGCGCCTGTCGCGCGCTTTCGATTCGCTGCTGTCGGATCTGCGCGAGAAGAGCGACATCGAGGGCTACGTCAGCAATCTGTCGCGCTTCCTGCCCGATCCGGGACGTGAGCCGGCCGCGCCGACGCCGACGAAGGCGCCGACCGTGGCCGCGCCGGAGCCGGCGCGGCGCGAGACCTTGAGCCTGCTCGGCCTGGAATTCCGCGAACTTGCCGCCGATTCCTCGGCTTCGGCCGAGGAGGCGCTGCAGAGCTTTCAGCGCATCGCCGCCGCGGTGAAGACGGCCGCGGGCGAGGCGTGCATTCGCCAGAACGCCGGAGCGCGGTTCGTGCTCGGCTTCGCCGGCGTGGCGCGTTGGGCGGCGGCGTTGCGGGCACTGGCGCAGATCCGCCAGTGGGCGGACCGGGAGGGTCTGGCGGCTGTGCCGGCGGCGCTGGTCTCGGGCACGCTCGTGACCGGCGGTACCGTCGATGGCGGCACGGCGCTGTTCGGCGTGGCCTGTGCGCATCTGGACCGATTGATCCCGGAGGCCGCGCCCGGGCAGACGCTGCTCACCCGGGCGGCCGGCGAGGAGCTCAAGACCGCGTTCGGCGAATCGCGTCTGGCCGTTGCCACCGGCGCGGTCTCCGGCAAACGGTTCTACGCGCTCGCGGCGACCGCGCTGGCCGATCTGCCGGCCGCCGCGTCGGCGCCGTCGACCGCGGCGGCGGAGAGCGAGGCGCCGACGGTCGTGCCGGCAGCGAAATCGTCGGCCCGCATCACGCCCACGCGCGGCGGGCGCGCGATGCGTCTCGAGCCCGGCACGGTATTCGGCGGCCGTTACCGCATCCTGTCCGAGCTCGGCGCCGGCGGCATGGGCGTGGTCTACAAGGCCCACGATCTCGAGCTCGACGACGTGGTCGCGCTGAAGATGCTGAAGCCGAGCGCGCTGATGGATCAGGAACAGCTCGATCGGCTGAAGAGCGAAATCAAGCTCGCGCGCATGATCACGCATCCCAACGTGCTGCGCACGTTCGATTTCGGCGAGGTCGAAGGGCATCCGTACATCTCGATGGAGTACGTGCGCGGCCTGACCCTGCGCTATCTGCTGAACGAGACCAAGCGCATTCCGTACTCGGCGGGATTGCGCATCGCGCGCCAGTTGTGCGCTGGCCTGGCGGCGGCGCACGAGGTCGGCGTGCTGCACCGGGACATCAAGCCGGAGAATCTGATCCTGCAGCAGACCGGCAACGCCAAGTTGATGGACTTCGGCATTGCCCGGCCGATCCGCCGCGGCGTGAAGGGGCACACTGAACCCGGCACCTTCCTCGGCACGCCGAACTATTCGCCGCCCGAACAGCTCGCCGGCGAGGAGCTCGACCAGCGCGCCGACATCTATTCGAGCGGCGTGCTGATGTGCGAGATGTTCTGCGGCAAGTTGCCGTTCAGCGGCAGCAACACGCTGGAAATCTACATCGCCCAGACCCAAGCCGCGCCGATCAAACCCTCGGAGCACTGGCCGGAAATTCCGCCGGCGCTGGAGGCCATCATCCTGCGTTGTCTCGAACGTAGGCCCGAGGACCGGTTCGCCTCGGCGAACGAGCTGGCGCAGGCATTGGCCAAACTGCGGGCTTGATTTTCAGTCGCTTATGGAACATTCTTGAAGCGGGTTGACAAGCCGACGCCGCGGGCGTACTGGGGATTCGCCGTGTTCCATCGTCGTTTCGGCATCTTGCTGTTGGTACTGTGCGGGCCGGCATTCGCCGCCGGCGAGGCGATCGAATCCATGGAGGAACCGGCGAGTTCGCCGTGGACCTGGTTCGGCGACGTGCTGCTGCGCGAGGATCATGTCCACGGCATTCCGCGCACGGTGGAACCCAACATCCAGCGCGTGTTCGGGCGCGGCCGTTTCGGTGTGCTCTACGATCCGATCCCGACGCTCGAATTCGGCGGCGCGATCAAGCTCGCGGCCGCGAGCAACAGGAATGCCGAGGATCGCAGCTACAACTTGAACGAGCGCAGCAACGACATCGCCCTCGATCAGTTGTTCGTGCGCTGGCGGCCGACCGAGGCGACGTCGCTGCTCGCCGGCAAGGCCGTCTTCCCGCTCGAATTGACGCCGCTGGTGTGGGACCAGGATCTGCGCCCGGTGGGCGTGAGCGTGGCGACCTCCGCGCCGGTGAATCCCAGCGATCGCTTGAGCCTCGTCGCCGGCTACTTCAACGGCAATCTGCCCTACGGCGACGATTCGCGCATCGGTGCCGTGCAGGCGGGCTACCACTGGCACGAGGGTCAGCCGGCGAGCGCGAGCGTGTTGCTCGCCTATCTCGATTTCAGCAGTCTCGAGCAGCTCACCCTGCAGGGTCTGGCGCGCAGCAACCGCCGCGTCGGCACGAAGCTCGTGAGCGATTATCGCCTGCTGGATCTGCAATTCGTCGGTCGCCTGCGGCCCGGCGATTGGCCGCTCGAGGCGCGCGTGGATCTGCTGCGCAATCTCGGTGCCGACGATCAGCGCGACGCCGGCCGGGTCAGTCTCGTGCTCGGCGACCGCCGCGTGCCGCGCGGCTGGGAGCTCGGCTTCGCCGCGCAGCGTATCCAGCGCGACGCCGCGATGGCGGCGTTCAACTCCGACGAATGGTGGTTCCACAGCTTCGCGCGCGGCGTGATGCCGTGGGTCGGCTACGGTTTCAACGCCACCTGGAGCGCGCGCCTGGCCGCGTTCCACGAGCGGCGCGACGGCGCGAGCCAGCACACCGACACGATCCTCGTCGACGTCAATGCCCAGTGGTGAACCGCGACGGCGAGGCGGCTGTGCTAGAGTCTCGCGCGAGACCGTCGGACGATGGCCGTAAGCATGCGCCTGTGTTTTCCGAATCGAGAACATGCCGACGTGCTGCTCGCCCCGGGCGATACGGCCATCGGCTCGGCGAGCGACAACGCGATCGTGCTCGCGTTGCCCGGTGTGGCCGCGCACCACGCCAGCATTTCCGTGCGCGACCGCAGTTGCGTGCTGGTCGTGCGCGACGCGCAGGCGCGTACCCACGTCAACGCGCGTCCGGTGCGCGAAAAGGCGATCCTGCGACTGGGTGACGTGGTCAGCCTCGATACGGTGCAGTTCATGCTCAAACCCGACCGCGACGACAGCATCCGCACCAAGGTGCCAGCGCAGAAGCCCTCCACCCCGGAGTCCGCCGAGCCCGGCGCGACGCGCCTGCGGCTGACGCCGCCGAAAGTGGTGCTGCGCGGCGTATCGGGCGCGTACTTCGGCAAGATCATTCCGGTGCGCGGCAAACTCCTGATCGGCCGCGGCAGCGATTGCGATCTGATCCTGGACGAGCCGGAGATGTCCCGCCACCACGCGGTGATCGAGAACTTCGGCGACGGCATCTACTTGCGCGATCTCGGTTCGGCGAACGGCACGTTCGTCAACGGTGTGCAGGTGCGCGACGCCGTGCTGCATCCCGACGACCAGATCGCCTTCGACCGCAACCGCTTCCTGCTCGAAGCGCCGGGACTGCCGGGTCGCGCGGAAACCGGGCCGGCGTCGGAGCACGACGTGCCGAACATCACCCAGACCATGCAGGCGATCCGCGTGCCCGGTGCGGCCCCCGCCGGAGGCAAGAGCGAGCGCAACCGCAACGACATCTGGTGGCTGATCGGGGCCGCGGCGCTGATCGCGATCGGACTGGCCGTGTTGCTGCTGGTCCGGATCTGAGCGGCGTCGCGCTCAGCCGCGTTGCAGCGCCGCGCGCGCGGCGTTGCGCGGCCGCGGCAGGCGCGCCAGCATGAGCAGCGCAAACACCACGGCGTAGATGGCCGGTTCGCGGTGATCGGCCTTCACCAGCCAGAGGAAATGCAGCACGGCGAACGCGGCGGCGACGTAGACCAGCCGATGCAGCCGCTGCCAGTGGCGGCCGAGGCGCCGCATCGTCGCGCGCGTGGAGGTGAGCGCGAGCGGCACCAGCAGCAGCCAGGCGCCGAAGCCGACCGTGAGGTACGGCCGCCGCGCGATGTCGCCGAGCAGTTGCGACCAGAAACCGCCGAGATCGACGGCGACGTAGACGGCCGCGTGCAACGTGGCGTAGAAGAACGCGAACAGCCCGAGCATGCGACGCACGCGGATCAGCGGCTGCCAGCCGGTGGCGCGACGCAGCGGCGTGACGGCGAGCGTGGCCAGCAGCAGGCGCAGTGCCCAGTCGCCGCTGCGGTGTTCCAGTTGCGCCACCGGATCGGGGCCGAGCGTGCCGTGGCCGATGTCCCAGGCGAGCATTGCCAGCGGCAGCAGGCAGGCGACGAACAGCGGCGGTTTGCCGGCGGCGACCGGGTCGTGCCTCAGCCGGGCGAGTACGCGACGCATTTGCGAAACCTCTCAACAAGTGGACGATGCCTTAAAGCCCCCTTGAGTCGAGGGGGCGATCAAACCCTTGCGCAGCAAGGGTTTGATGGGGGTTGTGGAGGTGCGACCTCGCAGCCGAAGACAGGCACATGGGGGCTGGATCGGCTCTCCCCTAGAAATCCCGGCGCAGATCCATGCCGGCATACAACGGCGCCACCTGTTCGGCATAACCGTTGAACGGCAACGTCGCGATGCGATTGCCGAACAGGGCAAGGCCGCTGCCGGCGATGCGGCGCTCGGTGCGCTGGCTCCAGCGCGGATGGTCCACCTCGGGGTTGACGTTGGCGTAGAAGCCGTACTCCTCCGGCGCGGCGACGTTCCAGGTCGTGCGCGGCTGCGTTTCGACGAATTCGATGCGCACGATCGCCTTGATCCCCTTGAAGCCGTACTTCCACGGCACGACCAGGCGCAGCGGCGCGCCGTTCTGGGTCGGCAGTTCGTGGCCGTACATGCCGACCGCGAGCAGCGTCAGCGGATGCATCGCCTCGTCGATGCGCAGGCCCTCGCGGTACGGCCAGTCGAGGATCGGATAGTGCAGGCCCGGCATTTCGTCCGGCCGCGCAACGCTGGTGAAGGCGACGAATTTCGCGCGCGAGGTCGGCCGGAAGCGCCGCAACACCTCGCCGAGCGGCACGCCGACCCACGGGATCACCATCGACCAACCCTCGACGCAGCGCATGCGGTAGACGCGCTCCTCGAGCGCGTCCGGTTTGACCAGGTCCTCCAGGGCGAAGCGTCCAGTGATTTCGGCATGGCCGGCGATGTCCACGCTCCACGGCCGCGGCCGGAAGCGCGCGCCGTTGGCTGCGGCATCGCCCTTGCCGGTGCCGAATTCGTAGTAGTTGTTGTAGTGGCTGGCGTCGCGGTAGCGCGTCTCGGCCTCGCCGCGGGCGTAATCGGTGCGGCGCGCGATCGGCAACGGCCTGCCCGCCGGCGCTTCCTCCGCCGCCGTTTCCGGGGCCGGTGCGGCGCCGCAGCCGGCGGCGAGTCCGGCCGCGCCGAGACCGAGCAGTTTCAAGAGCTCGCGCCGGCGCCGGTACACGGATTCCGGTGTGATTTCGTCGGCGGGGACAGGGTGGCGGCGCAGGAAATGCATGATCGGTTCCGGTGGTGCACGCAGCGAAAGACCGGCGTCGGGCGGAAGAAATTCCAGGTTTGACGTCGTCTGGCACCGCGGCGCTATACTGGCATCGCGCTGGGCAGGGGGGTTGGAACCCGAGGGCATGAACCTCGCAGCGGCTTTCCGGTTTTCCTCGAGTCTGGTGGCGATCATGGACGCCGCCGACGGTCGCATCGTGGACGTGAACCCGGCGTTCGAGCAGGCGACCGGCTACCGGCGAGACGAACTCGCCGGCCGACGCACGGTGGAGCTCGATTTCTGGCCGAACCTCGAGACCCGCGCGCGGATCTGGGCGCACCTGCGCAGCGAACGCTGCGTGCGCGGCGAGCGCGTGGTGTTTCGCGCCCGCGACGGCTCCTTGCGCTCGGCCACGCTGTATTGCGAGATGTTCGAGCACCGCGGTGCCAATTGCGTGTTCGCCGTATTCCAGCAGGTGGAGGAGGCCGGCCGCGAACCGGCCGCGATCAATCCCGATCCGGGCAGCTACCGCGCGTTGTTCCTTGCCGCCGCCGAAGGTCTGTACCGTAGCCTGCCCGCCGGCGGCTGGATCGACGTCAATCCGGCGCTCGCGCGCATCTTCGGCTACGAATCGCCGGCGGCGATGCTGATCGATACCGGCGGTCGGCGCGCGAGCGAGTTGTACGCCGACGCCGAGCAGGCGGCGCGCCTGTACGCGCTGCTCGCCCGCGACGGCCATTTCGAGAACCAGCGCGCCAGGGTGCGTCGTCGTGACGGGTCGCTGGTCTGGATTGCCGAGAACGCGCGCGCGGTGCGCGACGACGCGGGCCAGGTCCTGTTCTACGAAGGGTCGGTCGTCGACATCACCGCCGAGGTCGAGGCGGAAAACCGTCTGCGCCAGTCCGAGGCGCTCTACAAGACCCTGGTCGACAACTGCCGCGACGGCGTGTTCCTTGCCCTGCACGATCGCATCGTCTTCGCCAACCAGGCGCTCGCCGACATCCTCGGCTACACCACCGAGGAACTGCGCGGTCGCGCCTACATGGATCTGGTGGCGCCGGAATCGCTCGCCGAACAGCAGGTGCGCCGCGCCGCGCGCGGCGACGGCTCGCGGTCGGCACAGGACTACGAGGTGCTGGCGCTGCGCAAGGATGGCTCGCGACGCCTGCTGCGCGTGCGCGCCGCGGCGGTGGAATTCGACGGCGAAATCGCCGCGACCGGCACGATCCAGGACATCACCGACGACCGTCGCCAGCAGCAGGCGCTGGCCGAGGCCGAGCAGAAATATCGCGCCTTGTTCCAGAACGCGGTGATGGGCATGTTCCAGAGCCATCCCGACGGTCGCCTGCTGGAGGCGAACGACGCGCTCGCGCAGATTCTCGGCTACGCCGACGCCGCGGCGCTCAAGGCGAGTGTTGGGCACATGTCGCAGATCTACGCCGATCCGGCCGAGCGCGAACGCATCGTCGCCGATCTGCTCGCGCAGGGGCGCCTGCGCGGCGAGTGCTTCTTCGCGCGCCGACGCGACGGCAGCACGGCGGTGGTCGAGATCAACGCGCACCTGGTGCGCGATCCTGCCGGCGCGGTGCTCTACGTCGAAGGTTCGGCGCAGGACATCACCGCCCGGCGCGCGGCGGAGCAGGCGCTCAAGCACTCCGAGGCGCGCTACCGCACGCTGGTCGAGCACAGCCAGGTCGGCGTGTATCTGATGCTTGACGACTGCTACACCTACGTCAATCAGGCTTTCGCCGCGATGTTCGGTTACACCGAGGAGGAACTCGTCGGCGCCAACTTCCGCATTCTCGTGCCGCCTGAATCGCGCGAGCACCAGGAGGACCGCTACCAGCGCCAGGTGCGCGGCGAGGGCAACCGTGGCGACTACGGCATCGTGCTGCAGCGCAAGGACGGCAGCCGCATCGAGGTGGTGATCAGCGCCGGCACGGTCGAGATGGACGGGCGGCTGTACACCTGCGGCACGATCCGCGATGTCACCGAGCAGCATCGCATCCAGCGCCAGCTCGAACACAACGCCAGCCACGATCTCCTGACCGGACTGCCCAACCGGGTGGTGTTCGAGCGCGAGCTCGCCGCGGTGATCGCCGAGGCGCGGCCGCGCGGAACCTGCGACTACGCCGTACTGTTCCTCGATCTGGACGGCTTCAAGCTGGTCAACGACAGCCTGGGCCACGCCAGCGGCGACGTGCTGCTGGTGCAGATCGCCGATTGCCTGCGCTCGCACCTCGGCAACCAGTGCCTGGTGGCGCGGTACGGCGGCGACGAATTCACCCTGCTGCCGCACGGGCCGTGTTCGCGCGCGCGCGCCGAACAGCTCGCGCAGCGGGTGCTGGCGTTGCTGGCCGGTTCGTTCGACGTCAACGGCCATCGCGTGTTTTCCGGCGCCAGTCTCGGCGTCGTGCTCGGCCGTCCGGAATACCAGTCGCCGGAACAGGTGCTGCGCGACGCCGACACGGCGATGTATCGCGCCAAGGCCCGCGGCAAGTCGGCCTACGTGATCTTCGACGACGCCATGCACGCCGCGGCGCGGGCGCGGCTCAAGATCGAGACCGAGCTGCGTTTCGCGCTCGAGCGCGGCGAATTCCGGGTGTACTACCAGCCGATCGTGGATCTCGGCAGCGGCGCGGTGTGCGGTTGCGAGGCGCTGGTGCGCTGGCAACATCCCGAGCGCGGCCTGCTGCTGCCGGCCGATTTTCTCGGTGTGGCCGAGGAGACCGGCACCATCGTCGCCATGGACTGGTGGGTGCTGGAACACACCTGCCGGAATCTGTTGCGCTGGCAGCGCCGCTTTCCCGCACACGCGCAGGTGCGCGCCAACGTCAATCTGGACGAGCGCCAGTTCGCCGAGCCGAACGTGGTCGCGACGCTGCGCGACGTGCTCCGGCGCACCGGCATCGATCCCGCCAGTCTCACCCTCGAGATCACCGAAACCGTGTTCCGCCGCGGCCGCGCCGAGGCCGAAGCGACCCTGCACGGCTTGCGCGAGCTCGGCGTGGCGCTGGTGGTCGACGACTTCGGCACCGGCTACTCGTCGCTCGATTCCTTCGCCACCTCGCCGTTCAACGCGCTCAAGGTGGATCGCAGCTTCGTGCGCGACATGGTCACGAATTTCCGCCACCGCGCCATCGTGCGCACCATCGCCCGCTTCGCGGAGGAACTCGGTCTCGGCCTGATCGCCGAAGGCGTGGAGCTGCCGGAGCAGGCCGAGCTGCTCGCGCAGTTGGGCTGCAATGGCGCCCAGGGCTTCCTGTACGCGCCACCGCTGCCGCTGGAGGCATTCGAGCAGGTGCTCGATCGCGGGCTGACCGGATACGGCCGCGCCGCCGCCAACGCTGTTGCCTAATTGCTGCGTCGCGGCATAATGGGCCTCCCCAGCGGAGCCCCCATGAGCAGAGCCTACAATTTCAGCGCCGGTCCGGCGGCGCTCCCCGAAGTCGTGTTGCGTCAGGCCCAGGCCGAGTTGCTGGAGTGGGGCAAGGCGCGCGCTTCGGTGATGGAGATCAGCCATCGCGGCAAGGACTTCATCGCGCTGGCGCAGGAGTCCGAGCAGGATCTCCGCACCTTGTTGCAGATTCCGTCGAACTACAAGGTGCTGTTCCTGCAAGGCGGCGCCACCCAGCACTTCGCCCAGATTCCGATGAACTTCGCGCGGCGCGGGCAGGGTGCGGATTACCTCGTCACCGGGCACTGGGGCGAAAAGGCGCTCAAGGAAGCCACGCCGCTGGTGCAGGCGCGCATCGCCGCGAGCGGCGCGGCAGGCAACTACACGGCGATTCCCGCGCGCGCCGACTGGCGGCTCGATCCGGACGCGGCCTACCTGCACTACACGCCGAACGAGACCATCCACGGTGTGGAGTTCCACACCATCCCCGAGGTCGGCGACGTGCCGCTGGTGGCGGACCTGTCCTCGACGATCCTGTCGCGGCCGCTGGACGTATCGCGCTTCGGCATCATCTACGCCGGTGCGCAGAAGAACATCGGCGCCGCCGGCCTCGTCGTCATGATCGTGCGCGAAGACCTGCTGGCGCGCTGCCCCCGGGACATCCCGAAGATCTTCAACTACGCCGAGCACGCTGCGAACGAATCGATGCTCAACACGCCGAACACGTTCGGCTGGTATCTCGCCGGACTCGTGTTCAAGTGGCTGCTCGCCCAGGGCGGCTTGGCGGCGATGGCCGAACGCAACCGCGCCAAGGCGGAGTTGCTGTACGGCTACATCGACGCGTCGGGCTTCTATCGCAATCCGGTCGAGCCTTCGGCGCGCTCGTGGATGAACGTGCCGTTCACGTTGCCGCGCGAGGAGCTCGATGCGCCGTTCCTGAAGGAAGCCGAGGCCGCCGGCCTGATGGCGCTCAAGGGCCACCGCGCCGTCGGTGGCATGCGCGCCTCGATCTACAACGCCATGCCGCTCGAAGGCGTGCAGGCGCTGGTCGACTTCATGCGCGATTTCGCGCGCCGCCACGGCTGAACGCGCCGCCAACACCGGACCGACGAGTCACGCCACGATGTTCAAGATCCAGACCCTCAACCACATTTCCCGCAATGGCTTGAGCCGCCTGCCGGCGAACCTCTACACCATCGCCAACGACGTCGCCGAACCGGACGCCATCCTGCTGCGTTCGGCCGATCTGCACGGCAAGCCGCTGCCGAGCTCGATCAAGGCTGTGGCGCGCGCCGGCGCCGGCGTCAACAACATCCCGGTGGCGGAGTTCAGCCGGCGTGGCGTGCCGGTGTTCAACGCGCCGGGCGCCAACGCCAACGCGGTCAAGGAACTGGTCGTCGCCGGCATGCTGATCGCCGCGCGCAATCTCAACGACGCGCTCGCCTTCGTCGGCAGCCTGGCGCCCGGCGAGGACCTGCACCATCGTGTCGAGGCGGAGAAGAAGCGTTTCGTCGGCAGCGAACTGGCCGGCAAGACGCTCGGCGTGATCGGCCTCGGCGCGATCGGCGTCAAGGTAGCCAATGCCGCGCATGCGCTCGGCATGCGCGTGCTCGGCTTCGATCCGCACATGACCATCGACGGCGCCTGGGCGCTGTCCTCCGACGTGGCCAAGGCCGGTTCGTTGAACGAGCTGTATGCCGCCTCTGACTACATCAGCTTCCACGTGCCACTCAACGACGCCACCCGCGGCATCTTCGGCCTGGATGCGCTCGAACGCGTGCGGCCGGGCGTGGTGCTGCTCAATTTCGCGCGCGAGGGCATCGTCGATCCGGCGGCGCTGCGTCAGGGCCTCGCCAGCGGCCGCATCGGCCGCTACGTCACCGATTTTCCGAGCGCCGACCTGCTCGGCAACGTGCGCGTGATCGGCCTGCCGCACCTCGGCGCCTCCACCGGCGAGGCGGAGGAGAACTGCGCGGTGATGGTGGTCGATCAATTGCGCGATTTTCTGGAAAATGGAAATGTACACAATGCGGTGAATTTCCCGAACACGCGCATGGCGCGCGCCGGCAAGGCGCGGTTGTGCATCGCCAACCAGAACCGGCCGAACATGATCGGCCAGCTCTCGCACGTGCTCGGCGAGGCCGGCGTCAACATCGCGCAGATGCACAACGCCTCGCGCGGCGATCTCGCCTACACGCTGATCGATCTCGATTCGCCGGTCACCGATGCCGTGATCGCCGCGATCCGCGGCATCGACGGCATTCTCTCGGTCCGCGCCATCGGCGACGCGGCAGCCTGATCCGCACGACCGCCATGGCCCGACCGAGGAAGACTGCCCGACCGTCCGCGCCGTCGCTGGCCGCGGCGCGCGCGCGCATCGACGCGATCGACCGCCAGATCCAGGAACTGATCGCCGAACGCGCCGGCTGGGCGCGCCAGGTCGGCAAGGCCAAGGGGCCGCTCAAGGCGGCGATCGACTATTACCGGCCCGAGCGCGAGGCGCAGGTGCTGCGCATGGTGGTGGATCGCAACGAAGGTCCGCTCGCCGACGAGGTGCTGGTGCGGCTGTTCCGCGAGATCATGTCGGCCTGTCTGGCGCAGCAGGAGCCGCTCAAGGTCGGCTATCTCGGACCCGAGGGAACCTTCAGCGAACAGGCGATGCGCAAGCACTTCGGCCACTCGGCGCACGGCCTGCCGCTGGCCAGCATCGAGGAGGTGTTCCAGGAGGTCGAGAACGGCAACGCCGATTTCGGCGTGGTGCCGGTGGAGAATTCCGGCGAGGGCACCATCCAGATCACGCTGGACATGTTCCTGTCTTCGGAATTGAAGATTTGTGGAGAAGTGGAATTGCGCGTACGCCAGTTCCTGCTCTCGCGCACCGGGCGCATCGAGGACATCGAGCGCGTCTACTCGCATCCGCAATCCTTCGCGCAATGCCGCGGCTGGCTGCGCACGCACCTGCCCAAGGTCGAGAAGGTGCCGGTGTCGAGCAACGCCGAGGCGGCGCGGCGCGCGCGCAACGCCGACGATGCCGCGGCGATCGCCGGCGAATCGGCCGCGCACATCTACGGCTTGCGCAAGGTGATCATGAGCCCGATCGAGGATCGCGACGACAACACCACGCGCTTCCTCGTCCTCGGGCGGCAGTTCTTCCCCTCGTCCGGACACGATCGCACCTCGGTGCTGGTGTTCATCCAGGACCAGCCGGGCGCGCTGTTCAACGTGCTCAGTCCGTTCGCGCGTCACGGCATCAGCATGAACCGGATCGAGTCGCGGCCGTCGCATCAGGCGAAATGGGAGTACGCCTTCTTCATCGATCTCGCCGGCCACATCGACGATCCGCCGATGAAGCAGGCGCTCAAAGAGCTCGAACGCTTGAGCGCGCAGATCAAGGTGCTGGGGTCGTACCCGGTGGCGGTGCTGTGAGCTTCGACGCCGGGAAACTCGCCAACGCCGCCACCCGCGCCTTGCGCGCGTACGATCCGGGACACGATCTGCCGGCGCTGCGCCGGCGGTTCGGCGCGACGCTGGCCGAGCTCGGTTCCAACGAGAATCCGCTCGGTCCGAGCCCGCGTGCGCTGGCGGCGATCGAGGCCGCGCTGCCCGAGGTGCTGCGGTATCCCGATCCGAACGGCGGCGCGCTGAAAACTGCGCTTGCGCAACGGCTCGGCGTCGAGCGCGAGCAGATCACGCTCGGCAACGGCTCGCACGAGCTGCTGATGCTGATCGCGCAGTGTTTCGCCGGCGCCGGCACCTCGATCGTGTTCGCCGAGTTCGGCTTCGCCGTGTATCCGATCGCCGCCGCGGCGGCCGGCGCCGAACCGATCCGCGTGCGCGCGCTGCCGCGCGAACACGCGACCATGCCGCGCGGCCACGACCTGGCCGCCATGGCGGCCGCGGTGCGCGGCGACACACGCATCGTCTACCTCGCCAATCCGAACAACCCGACCGGCACCTGGGTGGACGACGCGGCGCTCGCCGAATTCCTCGCCCGCGTGCCGCCAACGACGCTGGTCGTGGTGGACGAGGCGTATGCGGAATACGTGACCGATGCCGCGCTGACCACGGCCTTGCGTCTGCTGCCGCGTCACCCGAATCTGATCGTCACCCGCACGTTTTCCAAGGCGTATGCGCTGGCCGGATTGCGCGTGGGCTACGCGATCGGCGCTGCGCCGGTCGCGGCCATCCTCGAACGCCTGCGCGAATCGTTCAATGTCAATTCGCTCGCGCTCGCCGCCGCCGAGGCGGCGCTCGGCGACGCCGCGCATGTCGCGCAGGTGCGCGCGTGGAATGCGGCCGAACGCGCCTGGCTGACTGCGCAATTGCGTGCGCGCGGTCACATCGTGCCGGAATCGCAGACCAACTTCGTGCTGATCGATTTCGGCCGCGATGCCGCGGCGATCGAGCGCACTCTGTACGAGCGCGGCGTGATCGTGCGGCCGATGGCCGGCTACCATCTGCCGGAGTGTCTGCGCATCAGCGTCGGCACGCGCGCGGAGAACGAGCGCCTGCTCGCCGCGCTGCCATGAGCGCGCGGCGCATCGACTGGGTCTCGGCGCCGGCCGGCCCGCTGCGCGGCGAGCTCCGCGTGCCGGGGGACAAGTCGATCTCGCATCGCGCCATCATGCTGGCCGCGCTGGCCGAGGGCGCATCGCGCATCGCGGGTTTTCTCGAAGGCGAGGACACGCGCGCCACGGCGCGCGCGTTCGCGCAAATGGGCGTGCGGATCGAGGCGCCCGCGGACGGCGAACGCGTCGTGCACGGCGTCGGCCTGCACGGATTGTGCGCGCCGGCGGACGCGATCGACTGCGGCAATGCCGGCACGGCGATGCGCCTGCTGACAGGTCTGCTCTGCGCGCAGCGCTTCGACTCGCGACTGACCGGCGACGCCTCGCTGTCGCGTCGGCCGATGCGCCGGGTGATCGAGCCACTGACCCGCATGGGCGCGCAGATCGACGCGGAACCGGGCGATGTGCCGCCGTTGCGCATCCACGGCGGGCGCGCGCTGCGCGGCATTGCCTACGAGTCGCCGGTGGCGAGCGCGCAGGTGAAGTCGGCGGTGCTGCTCGCGGGTTTGTACGCCGACGGCGAGACCTCCGTGCGCGAGCCGCAGCCGACGCGCGACTACACCGAATCCATGCTGGCCGCCTTCGGCTGGCCGGTGACCTACGCACCGGGCTTGGCACGGCTCACCGGCGGCCATCGTCTGCATGCGACCGAGCTGCGCGTGCCGGCGGATTTTTCCTCGGCGGCGTTCTTCCTCGTCGCCGCGACGATCGTGCCGGGATCCGAGCTCGTCCTGCGCGAGGTCGGGATGAATCCGCGTCGTACCGGCCTGCTGGAGGCGTTGCGCGCCATGGGCGCCGACATCCGCGTCGAGAACCCGCGCGGCGCGGGCGCGTTCGCGGTGGCCGATCTCGTCGTGCGGCATGCGCCGCTCGCGGGCAGCGACGTGCCGGCGGAGCTTGTGCCCGACATGATCGACGAGTTTCCGATCCTGTTCGTCGCCGCCGCCGCCGCGAAGGGCATGACCCGCATCCGCGGCGCGGCCGAACTGCGGGTGAAGGAATCCGACCGCATCGCGGTGATGGCGAACGGCCTGCGCGCGCTCGGCGTGCGCGTCGAGGAGACGCCGGACGGTGCCTCGATCGAGGGCGGGGCGATCGACGGCGGCGAAGTCGATGCCGCCGGCGATCACCGCTGCGCGATGAGTTTCGCCGTGGCCGGCGCGATCGCGCGCGACCCCGTGCGCATCCGCGATTGCGCCAACGTCGCCACCTCGTTTCCCGGCTTCGTCGAACTCGCCAACGGCTGTGGCTTCGCGTTGAGTTGATGGTGGCGGAGCCTTATTCTGGGAGTGGGGCGAGCTCTGGGAAATCGGAAATCGGAAGCGGGTGAGTGGTCAGCGGTGAGCGGTGAGCGGGAAGAGCCGCTAAGCCCTCAGCCCTCGGCCCTCAGCCCTCAACCCTCAACCCTCAACCCTCAGCCCTCAGCCCTCAGCCCTCAGCCCTCAGCCCTCACCCCTCAGCCCTCAGCCCTCAGCCCTCAGCCCTCAGCCCTCAGCCCTCAGCCCTCAGCCCTCAGCCCCAGCCATGACCCGCCGCCCCGTCCCCGTCCTCACCATCGATGGCCCGTCGGGCTCCGGCAAGGGCACGATCAGTCGCCGGGTGGCCGAGGCGCTCGGCTGGCATCTGCTCGATTCGGGGGCGCTCTATCGCGCCGTCGGATTCGCCGCCGGGATGGAGGGGCTGGATCTGTCCGACACCGAGGCGGTCACGCGCTGCGCGCAGACCACCCGCATCGGCTTCCGCGATCCCAAGGACGGCGGCGAAACGCGCGTGCTGGTCAACGGCCTCGATGCCACCGACGAATTGCGCACGGAAACCTGCGGTGCGGCCGCCTCGGCTATTGCCGCCATTCCCGCGGTGCGCGCGGCCCTGCTCGACAAGCAGCGCAGCTTTCGCAAGGCGCCGGGGCTGGTGGCCGACGGCCGCGACATGGGCACGGTCGTGTTTCCCGACGCCGAGATCAAGGTGTTTTTGACCGCCAGTGCCGAGGAGCGCGCGCGGCGGCGTTATAAGCAGTTGAAAGAAAAGGGGTTGAACGTTACACTTGCCACCCTTTTGCGCGAGATTCAGGCGCGCGACGTGCGCGATGCCGCGCGGACCGTGGCGCCGCTTCGGCCGGCCGCGGACGCGGTGCTGATCGATTCGACCGGCATGCCGATCGAGCAGGTCGTCGCCAAGGTGCTGGAACTGGCGCGGAAGTATCGCCAGTAGGAGGCCGGCAATCGGAGATGGAAAAACGGGCGCGCGAGCGCTGTCGATTTCCCATCTCCGATTCCCGAATTCCGGGAACGCAAGGTCCCGCCGCGTGCGGCGGGGAACAGCAACGGCGCCGTCGAGGCGCCATCAACGGGCGGGTCGAATTCCAGCAAAGACAGGGGCTTGGAAAACGATCTTGAGATCCATTGGAACCAACATGACCGAAAGTTTTGCCGAACTGTTTGAAAAGAGCCAGACGTTGAACAAGCTCAAGCCGGGCACGATCGTCTCCGGCATCGTCGTCGAGATCCGCAACGACGTCGTCGTGGTCAACGCCGGGCTCAAGTCCGAGGGCATCGTGCCGATCGAGCAATTCCGCAACGAAGCGGGCGAGCTCGAAGTCAAGCTCGGCGACGAGGTGAAGGTGGCGCTCGACGCCATCGAGGACGGATTCGGCGAAACCCGTCTGTCGCGCGAGAAGGCCAAGCGCTCGCTGGTGTGGGACGAACTGGAGAACGCGCAGCAGACCAACGCCACCGTGACCGGCCGCATTTCCGGCAAGGTCAAGGGCGGCTTCACCGTCGACATCAAGGACGTGCGCGCATTCCTGCCGGGCTCGCTGGTCGACGTGCGGCCGGTGCGCGATCCGGGCTATCTGGAAGGCAAGGAGCTCGAGTTCAAGATCATCAAACTCGACCGCAAGCGCAACAACGTGGTGGTCAGCCGCCGCGCCGTGGTCGAGAGCGAGCATTCCGAGGAGCGCGAACAGCTCCTGGCGCGCCTGCAGGAAGGCGCGGTGGTCAAGGGCGTGGTCAAGAACCTGACCGACTACGGCGCATTCGTCGACCTCGGTGGCATCGACGGCCTGCTGCACATCACCGACATGGCGTGGAAGCGCGTCCGTCATCCGTCCGAGGTGGTCAACGTCGGCGACGAGCTCGAGGTGCGCGTGCTGCGCTTCGACCGCGAGCGCAATCGCGTGTCGCTGGGCCTGAAGCAGCTCGGCGAGGATCCGTGGGTCGCCATCGCGCGGCGCTATCCGACCGGCACGCGCCTGTTCGGCAAGGTCTCCAACGTCACCGATTACGGCTGCTTCGTCGAGCTCGAGCCCGGCGTGGAAGGCCTGGTGCACGTCTCGGAGATGGACTGGACCAACAAGAACGTGAACCCCGCCAAGATCGTCCAGGTTGGCGACGAGGTGGAGGTGATGGTGCTCGACGTCGACGAGGAGCGTCGCCGCATCTCGCTCGGCATCAAGCAGACCCAGGCCAATCCGTGGGAGACCTTCGCCGCCATGCACAAGAAGGGCGACCGGGTCAGCGGCCAGATCAAGTCGATCACCGATTTCGGCATCTTCGTCGGCCTCGAGGGCGGCATCGACGGCCTCGTGCATCTGTCGGACATCTCCTGGCAGAGCAGCGGCGAGGACCTGGTGCGCCAGTTCAAGAAGGGCGACACGGTCGAGGCGGTCGTGCTCGCGGTCGATCCGGAGCGCGAGCGCATCTCGCTCGGCATCAAGCAGCTCGAGCAGGATCCGTTCGGCCAGTACATGGCGGCGCATCCGCGCGGCAGCATCGTCAGCGGCCGGGTCAAGGAGGTCGATGCCCGGGGTGCGACCATCGAGCTCGCCGAAGGCGTGGAGGGCTACCTGCGCGCCAACGACATCGCCAAGGAGCGCATCGACGATGCCACCCAGCATCTGAAGGTCGGCGACAAGGTCGAGGCCAAGTTCATCGGCATGGATCGCAAGGGCCGTGTGCTGCAACTCTCGATCCGCGCCAAGGACGAGGACGAGATGCAGCAGGCGCTGGAGGAATACCAGTCCAGCGCCGGCGGCACCACCAAGCTCGGCGCCTTGCTCAAGGAGCAGATGAACAAGTCCGAGTGAACGAGGCTCCGGCTGCGCCCGCTCGCGGCGCAGCCGGTTCACCCGGCCGGCGGAGTCGCGGCATCCGGTGACGCCGTCCCGCGGCTCAGAAGGCAAGGTCCGTACAATCCGCCATGTCGTCCACTCCGTGCAGGTTTCCGCTCCGGCTGCAGCGTCCAGGGTTCTGGTCGCGCGTCGGGCGCGCGCCGTCGGCGGCCGTGGCGAACGGTGCGGAATCCGCCGGACCGGCAATGGGGGAAGCTGCGCCATGACCAAATCGGAGCTGATCGAAGCCCTGGCCCTGCGCCAGAACCACCTCGCCTTCAGCGACGTGGAACTGTCGGTCAAGAGCCTGGTCGAGCAGATGAGCCAGGCGCTGGCCAACGGCGAGCGCATCGAGATCCGCGGCTTCGGCAGTTTTTCGCTGCACTACCGGCCGCCGCGCATGGGCCGCAATCCCAAGACCGGCACGGCGGTGGCATTGCCCGGCAAGCATGTGCCGCATTTCAAACCCGGCAAGGAACTGCGCGAGCGCGTGAACGGAGCGATGCAGCGCGCTTCCGGGTAAGGCCGTCGACAGGCTCCGCGGCCGGTGCGCCGCACGTCGAATGGATGACTGACGCATGCGTTTGGGTTTGATCCTGCTGCTGCTCCTGTTCGCGGTCGCCGGCGCCGTGTTCGGCGCGCTCAACGGCGAGCACGTCGCGTTCGATTTCTACTTCGCCAGCGTGCAGTGGCCGAAGGGCGCGGCGCTGCTCGTCGCGCTCACGCTCGGCTGGCTCTGCGGCGGATTGCTGGTGTACGGCGCGCTGGTGCTGCGTCTGCGGCGGCGCGTGCGCGCGCTGACGCGCGAACTCGCGCGCCGCGGCAGCGCGGACCAGCCATGACCGCGCTGCCGCCGCTGTTCCTGCCGGCGCTGGCCCTGCTGCTGCCGCTGGCCGCCTTGTCCGGCTGGTATGTCGGCCGACGCAGCAGCGAACGTTCGCGCCGGGTCGGCGTGAGCGAACTGTCGTCGAGCTACTTCCGCGGCCTGAATTACCTGCTGAACGAGCAGCCGGACAAGGCCATCGAGGTGTTCCTCAAGCTCGCCGAGTTCAACCGCGACACGGTGGAGACCCACCTCGCGCTCGGCAACCTGTTCCGCCGCCGCGGCGAGGTCGATCGCGCCATCCGCGTGCATCAACATTTGATCGCGCGGCCGAACCTGAGCAACGACGAGAAGACCGTCGCCCTGCTCGAACTCGGCGAGGACTACATGCGCGCGGGGCTGCTCGATCGCGCCGAGACGCTGTTCACCGACCTCGTCGCCATGGACGCGCACGTGCCGTCCGCGCTGCGGCATCTGATCAGCATCTACCAGCACGAGAAGGACTGGGACAAGGCCATCGACCACGCCCGCCGGCTGGAGCGCATCACCGGCGAATCGGAGGGGCCGATCATCGCGCAGTTCTACTGCGAACTCGCCGAACAGGCGCGGGCGGCGAAGAATTTCGCGGCGGCGCAGAGCTATCTCGATCACGCCTTCGAGAGCCAGCCCGAGTGCGTGCGCGCGCACATCATCCTCGGCCATCTCGAGGCGCAGCAAGGCCGGCTCGAGGCTGCGGCGCAGGCGTTCGAGCGCGTGGCGACGCTGGACGTCGACTACGTTCCGGAAATCCTGCCGCCGCTGCTCGATTGCTACGCGCGGCTGCAGCAGATGCAGCGCGCCGAGCGCTTCCTGGTCGACATCATCGAGCGCTCGCAGGGCGTCACGCCGGTCATCGCCCTGGCGAAGCTCTACGCCAGCACGCGCGGCGAGGCCGCGGCGATCGAATTCATGACCCGCCAACTGCGCCAGCGGCCCTCGGTGCGCGGCCTGATGAGCCTGATCGACGCCAGCCTCGACAAGGCGCGCGACGAAGCGCGCGAGAACCTGCTGATCCTGCAGGATCTGACGCGCAAGCTGATCGAGGGGCAGGCGATGTATCGCTGCAACAAGTGCGGTTTCGGCGCCAAGGCGCATCACTGGCAGTGTCCGAGCTGCAAGACCTGGGGCTCGGTGCGGCCGATCCACGGCGTCGCCGGCGAATGACGCGCGGGACGCCGGCACCGCGACAATCCTCATTTCGCCTGCCGCCGTGTACACTGCGGTCCGCGCTGCCGGCGACGCGGCGGCGCGGTTTCGTTGGCGAGCAGAGGCAATGGCGTGAATCCGCTTTCCGATCGGGCACTGTGGGCATGGCTCGCGGCGAGCTTCCTGCTTGCGTTCGTGCTGTGCGCGCTGGCGCTGCGCTATGCGCGGCGCCGCAATCTGCTCGATGAGCCGGGACGGCGGCGTTCACACACCACGCCCACCCCGCGCGGCGGCGGCATCGGTATCGTCGTCAGCGTGCTGGCGGGTCTGGTCGCCCTCGCGTATCTGGCACCGGCGACGGCCTTGCCGCTGCGGCTGATCGCCGCGCTCGGCCTGGTCGCGGCGATCGGCTGGATCGACGATCACCGGCCGTTGTCGGCGCTCACGCGGCTGCTGGTGCAGACCGTCGCCGTCGGCATCTGGCTGTGGCCGTTGCTTGTGCGGGTCGCGCACGGCGGCGACGCGGCGGCGCACGGCGTGCTGGAATCGACCGGTGTCGCGGTGCTGCTCGTGTTCGTTTGCCTGTGGTCGATCAATCTGCACAACTTCATGGACGGCATCGACGGCTTGCTCGCGCTGCAGGCGATCTTCGTGTTCGGCGTGCTCGCCGCGCTGTGTTTCCACGCCGGACGCGCGCCGCACGGTGTGGCGATCGCGCTGTGGGCGGCGGCGACGGCCGGCTTCGTGCCGTACAACTTTCCGCGCGCGCGCCTGTTCATGGGCGATGTCGGCAGCGGCGCGATCGGTCTGCTGATCGCGGTCGCGGCGATCTGGGACTACGGCGCGGAAGCGAACGCCGCGAGCGCGCTGATCGCGGTCTCGGCGTTTCTCACCGACGCCACCGCCACGCTGGTTTCGCGCGTGCTGCGCGGACGCCGCTGGTACCGGGCGCATCGCGAGCACCTGTACCAGTGGCTGGCGCGCAGCGGCCTGTCGCACGCAGGCGTCGCGGCGTGGTACCTGGCCTGGAATCTGCTCGTGGCGTTGCCGCTGATCCTGTGGCTGAGGTACCGAGCCGGCAGTGCGCCGTCGGCGCTGCCGGCCGCCGTCACCGTCGGGCTCTACCTCGCCGCAGGGATCGTGTGGATCGGTGGAAAACGCTGGTGTCTGTCCCGGGTCCGCAACCGTCGCACGCCCGTCCATGCGTAGCCTGATCGCCGCCATCCACCCGCGTCTCGCCGTCGTCGTGCACGACCTGGCGATGGTCTGGGTCGCCTGGACCGCGGCCAACTGGCTGCGCTACAGCCTCGAACCGAATCCGCCGATCTTGACCTGGTGGACGCCGGAGACGGCGATCATCGTCGTCGCGCAGGGCGTGATCCTGTGGTGGACCGGTCTGTACAAGGGCCTGTGGCGCTTCGCCAGCCTGCCGGATCTGTGGAACATCGTGCGCGCCGCCGCGCTCGGCACGGTCGCCATCGCCGTGGCGCTGTTCCTGTACAACCGCCTGACCACCGTGCCGCGTGCGGTGCTGGTGGCGTATCCGCTGCTGCTGATGGTCGCGCTCGGCGCGCCGCGCCTGGCCTATCGCTACTGGAAGGACAGCCGCTTCGATCTGCTGCGCAGCGTGCCGGCGCGGCGCGTGCTGGTGCTCGGCGCCGGCCGCGCCGGCGAGACGCTGCTACGCGAACTGGCGCGTGAGGACCGCTATCGGCCGGTCGGGCTGCTCGACGACGATCCGGCGCTGCGCGGCGCCAAGGTGCACGGCGTGCCGGTGCTCGGACCGCTGGAACGGCTGCCGGAACTGGCGCGCGAAGTCGCGGCCGAGATGCTGCTGATCGCGATGCCTTCGGCGACCAGCGCGCAGATGCGTCGCGTGGTGGAATTGTGCGAGCAGACCGGCGTGCCGTTCCGCACCGTGCCGCGCCTGCAGGACGTGGTCGCCGGCCGGATGGGGTTCACCGATCTCAAGGAAGTGGCGATCGAGGATCTGCTCGGCCGCGATCCGGTGCAGCTCGACTGGACCGCGATCCGCACTGGTCTCGCCGGCCAGCGCGTGCTGGTCACCGGCGGCGGCGGCTCGATCGGCGCGGAACTGTGCCGGCAGGTGGCGCGGCTCGGCGTCGAGGCGCTGACGGTGCTCGAGCTGTCCGAATACAATTTGTATAAAATTGAACAGGAACTGCGGCGCGAATTCCCCGAGTTGCTGATCGAGGCCGTGCTCGGCGATTGCGGCGATCCGGCGGTGTGCGAGCGCGTGTTCGCGCGCACCCGGCCGCAGGTGGTGTTCCACGCCGCGGCCTACAAGCACGTGCCGCTGCTGCAAGGACAGTTGCGCGAGGCGTTCCGCAACAACGTGCTCGGCACGCGCGTCGTCGCCGAGGCGGCCGATCGCCACGGCGTCGGCAGCTTCGTCCTGATCTCCACCGACAAGGCGGTCAATCCGACCAGCGTGATGGGCGCATGCAAGCGCGTCGCCGAGATCTTCTGCCAGAATTTCGCCGCGCGCTCGGCCACCCGCTTCATCACCGTGCGGTTCGGCAACGTGCTCGACTCGGCCGGCTCGGTGGTGCCGCTGTTCCGCGCGCAGATCCGCGCCGGCGGGCCGGTGACCGTGACCCACCCGGAGATCACGCGCTATTTCATGACCATTCCCGAGGCCTGCCAATTGATCCTGCAGGCGGCGGTGCTCGGCCGCGGCGGCGAGATCTTCGCGCTCGACATGGGCGAGCCGGTCAAGATCCAGTACCTCGCCGAGCAGATGATCCGCCTCGCCAACAAGGTGCCGGGGCGCGACATCGCCATCGTCTACACCGGCCTGCGTCCGGGCGAGAAGCTGTTCGAGGAACTGTTCCACGCCCAGGAACGCTACCAGGCGACCGCGCACGCGAAGATCTTTCTGGCACAGCCGCGCAGCATGTCATGGGACCTGCTGCACGCGCAGATGCGCCAGGCGGAACAGGCGGTGCGCGACTACGACGAGGATGCCCTGCGCCGTTGTCTCGCCGGTCTGCTGCCGGAATTCGCCGAACGCGGCGGCGGCGAACAGGCCGAGGTCGTGCCGATCCTGCGTTCGCAGGCGTGAGGCGAGGCGTGGGGTCCGCGACCGCGGCGAGCGAGCGCCGGATGCGTCGAACCGTTCTTGTTTTTCTCGATCGGGAGTCGTGATGAGTCAAGCGTTGCGCAAGGTGGTGTTCCCCGTGGCCGGCCTCGGTACCCGTTTCCTGCCGGCGAGCAAGGTGGTGGCGAAGGAAATGCTGCCGGTGCTCGACAAACCGCTGATCCAGTACGCGGTGGACGAGGCGGTGGAGGCGGGCGCCGACACGCTGGTGTTCGTCACCAACCGCTACAAGCACGCCATCGCCGACTACTTCGACACCGCCTTCGAGCTCGAACACAAACTCGAGCGCGCCGGCAAGCGTGACCTGCTGGCGGCGGTACGCGGCGTACTGCCCGCGCACGTGCGCTGCGTGTTCGTCACCCAGGCCGAGGCGCTCGGCCTCGGTCATGCCGTGCTGTGCGCCAAACCGGTGATCGGCGACGAGCCGTTCGGCGTGATCCTGCCGGACGATCTGATCTGGAACCGCGGCAAGGGCGCGCTGCGCCAGATGGCGGAATTCGCGGCGGCGGAGAATGCCGCGGCGATCGCGGTCGAGGAGGTGCCGCGCAGCGACACCCACAAGTACGGCATCGTCGACGCGGCCGCGATCGATCAACGCGCCGGCGTGATCCGCCACGTCGTCGAGAAGCCGAAGCCGGAGGAGGCGCCGTCGAATCTGGCGATCGTCGGCCGCTACGTGCTGCCGGGGCGCATCTTCGGCCTGCTCGAACAAACCCGGCCCGGCGCCGGCGGCGAAATCCAGCTCACCGACGGCATCGCCGCGCTGCTGGCCGAGCAAAAGGTATACGCCTACCGCTTCGAAGGCACGCGTTTCGATTGCGGCAGCAAACCGGGTCTGGTCAAGGCGACGTTGCATTTCGCGCTGCAGGATCCGGCGCTGGCGCAGGTGGTGCGCGAAGTTGTCGCGGGGGAGGGCTGAGGGCCGAGGGCTGAGGGCTGTAAAGCTTTTTCCACTCCCCACTCTCTACTACCCACTCCCGCTTTCCTCAGCCCCCAGCCAAAACCATGGACCTCAGCTACATCCTCAACCACCTCGGCGAGGAGCGCGAGACCTATCGCGGCGCGGTGTCGCCGCCGATCTTCCAGTCCTCGATCTTCGCCTTCCCGACGGTGGCCGCGTTCCGCGCGGCGTTCCGCGACGAGTTGCGCCACACGACCTACACGCGCGGCAACAATCCGACGGTCGAGATCCTGCGGCGCAAGATCGCGGCGCTCGAAGGCGCCGAGGATTGCCTGATGTTCGGCAGCGGCGCCGCGGCGATCGCGGCGGGCGTGCTGGCGAGCGTGGGCGCCGGCGATCACGTGGTTTGCGTGCACAAGCCGTATTCGTGGACGCGCACGCTGCTGCGCGATCTGCTCGCGCGCTTCGGCGTCACGCACACCTTCGTCGACGGCACCGAGGTCGCCAACTTCGAGCACGCGCTGACGCCGGCGACGAGGCTGATCGTGCTGGAAAGCCCGAACTCGATGACCTTCGAGATGCAGGATCTGGCGGCGGTGGCGCGGCTCGCACGCGCCCGCGGCATCCGCACGCTGTGCGACAACAGCTATGCCAGTCCGCTCAACCAGTCGCCGCTCGCGCTCGGCATCGACCTGGTGGCGCATTCGGCGACGAAGTACCTGAACGGCCACAGCGACGTCGTCGCCGGCGCGCTGTGCGGGAGCGCGGCGATCATCCGCGAGGTGTTCCGCGGTCCGTACATGACCTGCGGCGCGATCCTGTCGCCGCACGACGCCTGGCTGATGATCCGCGGTCTGCGCACGCTGCCGCTGCGCATGCAGCGCATCGCCGCGAGCACCGAACGCGTGCTGGCGTTTCTGCAGGGCCACCCGCGGGTGGCAAGAGTGTACTACCCGCAGGCGGCGGCGAATCCGCAGTTCGCGCTGGCGCAGGCGCAGTTGCGCGGCGCGAGCGGCCTGTTGACACTGGAACTGCGCGCCGACGACATCGCCGCGGTGGAACGGTTCTGCGATGCGTTGACACGCTTCCTGATGACGGTGTCCTGGGGTGGCTACGAATCGCTCGCGTTCCCGGTGGCCGCGGTGCATCCGGCCGAGGCGCCGCTGCGTCCGCCCGGCGCGCTGCCGCTCACTCTGGTGCGCCTGTCGATCGGACTGGAGGAGCCCGAGGTGCTGATCGCCGATCTCGACCGCGCGTTCGCGGCGATGTAAGCGTTGCGTCAGGCCCCGTCAGCGCGCGCGCCGACGGTTGCCCGCGATTCTCCATGACGCGCGAGTGTACTGGCTACCGTCGCCGGCACCGATGCCGTAGAGTGTCGAGGAGAAGGTAACACCGCGCGCGGTTGTCCGTTTTCCTCCCGCCGCCGCGTTTCCGCTTCAGACTTCCGGCGCCGTCGCCGTGCGCTGGCGCCGGATCGCCGCATGGGGAAATCCGATGGACTTGCTGAAATTTCTGCTGCGTCTGCCGCTGCTCCTGCTGCGCGCGCTCGGTTGGCTGCTGTCGCAGATCGTGGGTACGGTATCGTGGCGCGCGCCGGCCTGGCTGCGCACGCTCGGCCGCGGGTTGGCGCGACTGGGTCGCGCGATCCGCGCCCGACCCGGTCGGGCGGCGGCGGTGCTGACGGTCGCCGCCGCGCTGATCGGCGGCGGCGCGTTCGCGCTGCGCTGGTACCGCAATCTGCCGCGACCGGTGCAGGAACCGCCGGCGAGTGTCGTGGTCCACGCGCCGGAACTCACCGAGTACGCGGCGACGCCGATCGTCGTGCATCCGCTGACGATCGAGTTCGGCCGTTCGGTCGCGCCGCTCGCGTTGGTCGGCAAGCCGGCCACCACCGGCATCGAACTCAAGCCCGAGTTGCCCGGCAAATGGACCTGGACGACCGATCGCCAGCTCAGCTTCCAGCCGAAGGACGACTGGCCGGTCGGCCAGGAGTTCGAGCTTCGTTTCGATCGCAAGCTGGCCTTCGCCGAGCATGCGAAGGTGGAAAAGGACACCGTGCGCTTCGCCAGCGCCGGATTCGCCGCGAACGTCACGCAGAGCGAGTTCTACCAGGACCCCGCGGATGCCACCGCGAAGAAGGCGGTGATCCATCTCGCCTTCAGCCATCCGGTCGACGGCGCGAGCCTGGAGCAGCGCGTGGCGATGCAACTGCAGGGTGCCGGCAAGGAGTCCGGGACGAGGAAATTCGTCGTCAGCTACGACGAGCGCAAGCTGCACGCCTTCGTCCACTCCGAGCCGCTGGCGATTCCGCGCGACGACGCCCGTCTCGCGGTGCGCATCGGCGCCGGCGTGCACGCCGCGCGCGGCGGTCCCGGCACGCCGCAGCCGCTCGAGACCACGGTCACCGTGCCCGGCCTGTACAGCCTGCAGGTCAACGAGGTGTCGGCGACGCTGGTGGACAACGCCCGGTTCGAGCCGGAGCAGGTGCTGGTGGTGGCGACGTCGCAGGCGGTGAGCGAAGCCGATGCCGCCCGCGCGGTGCACGTCTGGCTGCTGCCGGAGTTCAATCCGAAGACGCCGGTCGAGGAGCGCAACGGCCCGTATCCCTGGAGTACGGGCGAAGTCGGCGAGGACCTGCTGCGCCAGGCGCAGAAGCTCACCCTCGACGCGGTGCCGACCGAGCGCGAGTTTGCCGAACTGCACAGTTTCAAGTTCCGCGCCGATCCGAACCGGTATCTTTTTATAAAAGTGGACAAGGGCCTGCGTTCGTTCGGCGGCTACGTGCTCGGCCGATCCGCCGCCGAGGTGGTGCCGGTGCCGGACTATCCGCGCATGCTCAAGTTCATGGCCGACGGCGCGCTGCTGTCGCTGAACGGCGAGCGGCGCGTGTCGGTGGTCGCGCGCAACGTGCCGGGCATGGAACTCGAGATCGCGCGCGTGCTGCCGGATCAATTGCAGCATCTGGTCGGCTTCAACCGCGGCAGCTACGCCCGGCCGCAGCTCTACGCGCTGCATCCCGACCAGATCACCGAGCGCTTCGTGCAGAAAGTGCCGTTCGCTGCAGGCGATCCGGGCAAGGCGCACTTCGAGGGCGTCGATCTCGGTCCGTACCTCGGCAAGGGCGAAAGCGGCAAGCGCGGCATCTTCCTGCTCAAGCTCGCCAAGCTGCAACCCGAACCGAAGGAACGCGCCGCCGCCGATGTGGAGGCGGCGCCGGACGATCAGGCCGAGCCGTCGGAAGGCGAGGAGGGCATGGACAACGCGGAGGGCGAGGCCGCGACCGGCGACGAATCGCAGGTCGGCGATTCGCGTCTGATCGTCGTCACCGATCTCGGCGTGATCGCGAAGAAGGCGCTGGACGGCAGCCAGGACGTGTTCGTGCAGTCGATCCGCAGCGGCGCGCCGGTCGCCGACGCCGTGGTCGACGTGGTCGGACGCAACGGCCAGACGCTGCTTTCGCAGAAGACCGCGGCCGACGGCCGGGTGCATTTCGACACGCTCGCCGGCTTCACCCGCGAGAAGCAGCCGGCGATGTACGTCGTGCGCAAGGGCGAGGACGAATCGTTCCTGCCGATCGGCGAACACGACCGCCAGCTCGATTTCTCGCGGTTCGACATCGGCGGCGAACGCAACGCGCGCGACGCCGGCAAGCTCGGCGCCTATCTGTTCAGCGATCGCGGCCTCTATCGTCCGGGCGACACCTTCCACGTCGGCCTGATCGTGCGCGCCGCCGATTGGGCGAGGCCGCTCGCCGGGATTCCGTTGCAGGCCGAGATCGTCGACGCGCGCGGCATGCCGGTGGAGAAGCGCACGCTGCGCCTGTCCGACAGCGGCTTCGAGGAGCTCTCGTACACGACCCAGGAGAGCGCGCCGACCGGCGGCTGGAGCGTGAACCTGTACATCATCAAGGACGGCAAGCCGGACGCGCAGATCGGCTCGGTCGGCGTGCAGGTCAAGGAATTCCTGCCGGATCGCATGAAGGCCGAGGCGCGGCTGTCGCGCAACGTCGCCGAGGGCTGGATCCAGCCCGACGGCTTGAAGGCGCTGTTCACGCTGCAGAACCTGTTCGGCACGCCGGCGCAGAACCGCCGGGTCGAGGCCACGCTCAGCCTCACGCCGTATTTTCCCGTTTTCCACAATTATACCGAGTATCGCTTCTTCGACCCGCAGCACGCCAGGGAAGGCTACGCCGAACCGCTCGGCGAGCGGCAGACCGACGAGCGCGGCGAGGCGGAATTTCCGCTCGATCTGTCGAAGTACGGCACCGCCTCGTATCAACTGCGCTTCCTCGCCAAGGGCTACGAGGCCGAAGGCGGCCGCAACGTCGCCGCCGAGGCGCACGCACTGGTGTCCACGCTCGACTATCTGATCGGCGTCAAGGCCGCCGACAACCTCGAGTTCGTGCCACGCGACGCGAAACGCACGGTGAACCTGATCGCGATCGGCCCGGACACGCGGAAGATCGCGGTCGACGGGCTCAAGGCGGCGATCGTCGAGCGGCGCTTCGTGTCGATCCTGACCAAGCAGGATTCGGGTGTATACAAATACGAATCGAAGGCGAAGGAAATCCCGGTCAGCGACACGCCGCTTGCGATCGCCGCCGGCGGCACCGATTTCGCGCTGCCGACGGCGACGCCGGGCACGTTCGCGCTGGTCGTGCGCAACGCCCGCGGCGACGAGCTCAATCGGGTCGAATACACCGTGGCCGGCGAGGCGAACGTGTCGCGCTCGCTCGAGCGCAACGCCGAACTGCAACTCGCCCTGTCCAAGCACGATTTCGCGCCGGGCGAGGACATCGAGGTGGCGATCCGCGCGCCGTATGCGGGTTCCGGCCTGATCACGATCGAGCGCGACCGGGTCTACGCGCACGCCTGGTTCCACAGCGCGACGACCGGATCGGTGCAGAAGATCAAGGTGCCGGCCGATTTCGAGGGCAACGGCTACGTCAACGTACAGTTCGTGCGCGATCCGGCGTCGGACGAGATCTTCATGAGTCCGTTGAGCTACGGCGTGGTGCCGTTCTCGGTCAATCGCGACGCGCGGCGCGACGCGGTGAGCGTGGCGGCGCCGGCGCTGGTCAAGCCGGGCGAGGCGTTGACGATGAAGGTGACGACGGCGCAGCCCGCGCGTGTGGTCGTGTTCGCGGTGGACGAGGGCATCCTGCAGGTCGCGCGCTACAAGCTCGGCGATCCGCTGGATTTCTTCTTCCGCAAGCGCATGCTCGAAGTGCGCACCAGCCAGATTCTCGATCTCATCCTGCCGGAATTCAGCAAGCTCACCGGCATGGCGGCGCCGGGCGGCGACGCCGACGAGCTGCTCGCGCGGCACCTCAATCCGTTCAAGAAGAAGCATCAGGCGCCGGTGGCGTACTGGTCGGGCATCGTCGAGGTCAAGGGCGAGCGCGAGCTGCGCTACGACGTGCCGGACGACTTCAACGGCAGGCTGCGCATCATGGCGGTGGCGGTGCGCGCCGAGAAAGTGGGCATTTTCCAGAATTCCACAACGGTACGCGGCGACTTCGTGCTGTCGCCCAACGTGCCGTCGATGGTCGCGCCGGGCGACGAATTCGAGGTGAGCGTGGGCGTGGCGAACAATCTTGGCGACCTCGGCGGCAGGGAGATTCCGGTCAAGGTGACGCTCGAGCCCGATGCCGCGTTCGAACTCGTCGACGCGGCCGCGCCGGAGCTGAAACTCGGCGCGCTGCGCGAAGGCGTGGCCGTGTTCCGGCTGCGGGCGAAACCGCGACTCGGCCCCGGCAGGCTGGTCTTCCGGGCGACGTATGCCGACAAGACCGCGAAGCTCGCAAGCGAGGTTTCGGTGCGCCCGGCGGCGGCCTACAGCGACGAGCTCACGGTCGGCGATCTCGATCGCGGCACCGCCGAGATCACGCCGTTGCGCGATCTCCACGACCGCTTCGCCAAGCGCAACCTCGCCGCCGCGTACACGCCGTTGGTGCTGGCGCAGGGTCTGTCGGCCTACCTCGGCGATTTCCCGCATCGCTGCACCGAACAGCTCGTGAGCCAGGGCATTCCGGCGCTGGTGCTCGGCCAGCATCCGGAATTCGGCAAGGTGGTTGCCGACACCGGGCAGAAGGCGAACGACGGCTTGCAGAGCCTGTACGCAGTGATGCACACGCGCCAGAACGGCGAGGGCGGCTTCGGCCTGTGGACCTCCACGCCGGTGGCCGAGCGGTACGTGTCGGTGCATGCGATGCATTTCCTGGTCGAGGCCAGGGAGCGCGGCCAGAAGCTGCCGGGCGACATGCTCGAGGCCGGCAACCGCTACCTGCGGCAGCTCGCCGCCGACGAAAGCGACGGCTCGCTCGACGGCCTGCGCGAGCGTGCCTATGCGGTGTACCTGCTGACCCGCCAGGGCAACGTCACTACCAACGATCTCGCCGCCGTGCAGAAGCGGCTCGAGGAACGCTACCCGAAGCTGTGGCGGGACGATCTGGTTGCCGCCTTCGTTGCGGCTTCGTACCAGTTGCTGAAACAGGACAAGGACGCCGACCGGTTGATCGCCGGGCCGCAACAGGTGCTGGTGCGCGCGCAGATCGAGAACGCCTATCGCTTCCAGCGTTATTACGATCCGCTGGTGCGCGACGCGATGACGCTGTACCTGATCGCCAAGCACTTTCCGGCGCGGGCCAGGACTCTGCCGCCGGTCGCGCTCGCCAACATCCTGCGGCCGCTGCAGAAGGGCTGGTACAACACGCTGTCGTCCGGCCTGACGATCCTCGCGCTCGACGCCTACGGTGCGCAGGCGGTGGGCGAGGGCAAGCTCGCGCTGTACGAGCTGCACAGGAATGCCGAGCCGAAGGCGATCGGCGTGCCGAGCGGCAGCCTGCTGCGCGGCGAGTTCGGCGGCGACGCGAGCGGTCTGCGCGTGCAGAACGACGCGGATCTGCACGCCTGGTATGCGGTCACGCAAGCCGGCTTCGATCGCACGCCGCCGACCGCCGAACTCAAGCAGGGTCTCGAGATCGTGCGCGAGTACACCGATACCGACGGCCACGCCGTCGGCACCGTCCGGCTCGGTCAGGAGCTCGACGTGCACCTGAAGATCCGTGCCACCGAGGCCGACAGCATCGGCAACGTCGCCATCGTCGATCTGCTGCCCGGCGGCTTCGAACCGGTGCTGCAACCGCCGAAACTGCCCGCCGACGGCGGCGAGACGACGAGTCCCGACCAGGCGCCGGCCGTGCCGCAGTGGCAGCCGCCGATCGGCACCGCGGGATCGACCTGGGCGCCGGAATACGCCGACGTGCGCGACGATCGCGTGGTGATCTACGGCACGGCGCTGCGCGACGTGCGACAGTTCGTCTATCGCATTCGCGCGACGAATGCCGGCAGCTTCGTCGTGCCGCCGGCCTACGCCGAATCGATGTACGACCGCACCGTGCGGGCGCGTGCGCTGGGTGGGCGGATCGAGGTGACGCGGAAGTAGCTGGAGACGCACGTGAGTGTCGGCGCGACGATGCAGCGTTTCCTGCGACGTTGGCAGAACCCGCTGATGGCGCTGCTGCTGATCGCGCTCGTGCTCGTCGGCGTGCGCCTGTGGCCGCATCCGCCGCTGGCGCGATACGCGCCGTCCTCGACCGCGGTCTACGACGAGCGCGGCCGGCTGTTGCGACTGACCTTGGCGAGCGACGAGCGCTATCGGCTGTGGGTACCGCTCGCCGAGATGCCGCCGGCGCTCATCGACGGCGTGCTGCTGCACGAGGACGCCTGGTTCCGCTGGCACCCGGGATTCAATCCGGCGAGTCTCGCGCGCGGCGCCTTCGTCACCTATGTGCGCGGCGGCCAGCGCCAGGGCGGATCGACCGTCACCATGCAGCTCGCGCGTCTGCTCTGGCATCTCGACACGCGCACGCCGCTCGGCAAGATGCGGCAAGTGCTGCGTTCCATGCAATTGGAATTGTGCTACTCGAAGGACGCGATCCTCGAGGCGTATCTCAATCTCGCGCCCTACGGACGCAACATCGAGGGCGTGGGCGCGGCCAGTCGGATCTATTTCGACAAGCCGGTCGGCGCGCTCAGCCTGCCGGAAGCACTGACCCTGGCGGTGATTCCGCAGGACCCGAGCCGGCGCGTGCGCGACGATGGCGAAGGCGCCGACGCAGCGGCCGCGGACGTGACCGGCGCGCGTCTGCTCGCCGCGCGTGCGCGCCTGTACCGCCGCTGGCTCGTCCGCCATCCGCAGGATCTCGCGGTGCAGTCGCTGATGCGGCTGCCGCTCAAGCTGCGCGCGCCGGAGCATCTGCCGTTCGCCGCGCCGCATTTCGTCGAGGAAGTGCTGGCCGAGCAACGGCTGCGCGGCGCGCCGCCGACGCCGACGCTGCGCACCACGCTCGATCTCGACCTGCAGCAGCTGGTCGAACGCCAGGTCGAGGATCACCTCGCGCATCTCGCCGACCGCGGCGTGCGCAACGCCGTGGCGGTGCTGGTCGATGCGCGCGATCTCGGCATCAAGGCGCTGGTCGGCTCGGCCGACTACCGCAACGCCGGGATCGCCGGGCAGGTGAACGGCGCGCGCGCCAAGCGTTCGCCGGGATCGAGCCTGAAGCCGTTCGTCTACGCGCTCGGCTTCGATCAGGGCGTGCTGCACCCGCAGACCGTGCTGCGCGACGTGCCGAGCGCGTTCGGGCCGTTCGCGCCGGAGAACTTCGACGGCCGTTTTCTCGGCCCGGTCACCGCCACCGAGGCGCTGATCCGCAGCCGCAACATTCCGGCGGTATACGTTGCATCAAAGTTGCAAAATCCCGATTTTTACCAATTTCTCAAGGCCGCCGGCATCAGCCGCATGGCGCCCGCGGAGCATTACGGTCTCGCCCTGGTGCTCGGCGGCGGCGAAGTGACGCCGGAGGAACTGGCAACGCTCTATGCGCTGCTCGCCAACCGCGGCACGCTCGCGCCGCTGCGGCGTCTGGCCGCCGAGCCGCGCGCCGCCGGCGTGCGCCTGCTGAGCGAGGAGGCGAGCTTCATGGTGCTCGACATGCTGCGCCAGAATCCGCGGCCGGACGATACCGCGATCGCGCAGCCCGGCCGCCTGCCGGTGTACTGGAAGACGGGCACGTCGTGGGGTTTCCGCGATGCCTGGACCGCCGGCATCGTCGGACCCTACGTGCTGGTGGTCTGGATCGGCAACTTCGACGGCGCGGGCAATCCGGCCTTCGTCGGCGTGGAGGCGGCGGCGCCGCTGTTTTTCCACATCGCCGACGCCCTGCGCGCGCGCGATCCGCGGCTCGCCGAACCGCCGCGCGCGCCACCGCGAAACCTCAAGCGCGTCGAGATCTGCCTGGCGAGCGGCGATCTGCCGAACGCCTGGTGCCCGCGGCGCGGCACGACCTGGTTCATTCCCGGCAAGTCGCCGATCAAGGTCAGCACCGTGCACCGGCCGATCGTGATCGACAACGCGAGTGGCAAACCGGCGTGTCCGCCCTATGATCCGGCCGCGACGCACATCGAGGTGTTCGAGTACTGGCCATCCGATCTCGCCCGGGTGTTCCGGCAGGCCGGCATTCCGCGTCGCGCACCGCCGGATTTGCCGGATTGCGGCATGGGCGCCGATGCCGGGCAGGCGCCGCAGATCGTCTCGCCGCTGCGCGGCGAAACCTATACGCGCCGACTGCGCAGCGCGGGCGCCGAACGCATCGCGTTCAACGCCACGGTCGACGCCGGCGTGCGCAATGTCTACTGGTTCGTCGACGACGGTTTCGTCGGCGCCGGCGCGGCCGGCGAACCGCTGCTGTGGCAGCCGACCGCGCCGGGCACGTACACGGTGCGTGCGGTGGACGATCGCGGTCGCGCCGATGCGCGCGTCTTGCGCATCGCGCTGGTCGAATAGCCGCGTGCCGCGGCCGGCGGCACCGGCTATGCTTGCGCCACGGAGGTGACGCATGCGGCGACGTCTTGGATTGGTACTCGCGGTTCTGCTCGTCGGTTGTCAGGCGCCGGCGCCGCGGCCGGCGGTCGCGCCGGACGGTGACGATGCGCTGCGCCGCTTGAATGCGGCGCTGCCCGGCGACTACGACAACCACGAACAGGTGCTGCAGGCCGCGCGCGGCGCGGGCGGCGGCAAGGCGGTCGCCGTGCCGCATCTGCGCGAAACCTGGCGGTTGCTGTCGAGCAGCCGCGATTCCAGCCTGTGGCTGTGGCGGCTGCGCGAGCTCGATCGAGCGGACGCGCCCGAAGCCGTCTGGCTGTATCTGGTCTCGCCCGCGGCGGGCGGCGGCGGTCTCGTGCTGACGCCGTATCGTCCGGTCGATGCGGCGGCGGCGAACGCGGCGATGGAAGCGCCGCGTTTCACGTTCGTGCCGGCGCAATGGGCGGAACTCGCGCCGTGCGCGCAGCGCGGCGAGTGGAAAAATACACAATTCAGCAGCGCCGCGAATCGCGACGCGTGCGCGGCGCTCGTGCCGGGGCTCGGCGCGGCGGCGGCGTTGCTGCCGTTGCGCCTGACCCTGGACGGCGAGCGGCTGGAGACGGCGACCTTCACCGACCTGGCGCGCGGCGCCGACGCCGGCGTCGGCGCGCGGCGCGTGCGCTGGTTCGACGGCTGGTCGGCGATCAACGGCGGCGGCCCGCAGGCGCGCGCGTCCAACCAGGACTGGCACATGCGCGAGGACCTGCGCCTCGGCAGCGAAGGCGGCCGCGTGCCGATCCGTTGGCGCGACGGCGCGCCGAGCGGCTATTCGCTGGAACTCGAACGCCGCAGCTACGCGGAACGCAAGCTCAGCGTGCTCCAGCTCAACGTGGTCGAGGACGCGAGCGGACAGGTGGTCGATTACGTCTGGGCCAGCCCGCAGGCGACCGCCATCGGCCTCAATCTCGGCTGGTTGCAGGTCGGCTTGACCGAGACCGCCACACCCTGACGTCGCGTCACTTCTCGGCGACGACGAGGAAACCCGCGATCGGCTTGCCGTCGCGGTCGAGCCGCAGATCCAGCGGCTCGATCGTGCAGGTGCGGAAGCCGGCGTCGCGGCACAGTGCTTCGACCGCGTGCGGGGCGTGTGCGTAACGCTTGGTATGGCGCAGCACGAGCGGGCCTTCCGAAGTGTGCCGCAAATCGCCGGCCGGCGCGAGGTTTGGAAACGATCGGAGTGGCTTGGCACGACGTCCAACGCACGATGCACCGGACGTCGTCGAGTTTCCGGCTGAAACGCCAACGCCCGCCGCCTGCGCGGCGGGCGTCGGGAACGGGGCGTGGTCGTGGTTACTCGAAGCCGTTGTGGAAGATCACCCCGCAGGCGTTGCCGGCCGCCACGGTGTAGGAGCCGAGATAGGCGAGGCTGTTCGGCATCGCGTCGTACAGCGCCGTGGCGCCCGTGCCGAGACCGATGACGTCGGTGGTCTGCGAGGTGCCGGCGACGAAGCCGGCGATGGTGTCGCCGGCGGCGAGGCCGAGGTCGCTCGCCTTGACCACGATCACCACCTTGTCGTAGGGCGCCGCGTAGCTGCTCGCCGGATCGGCGGGCTTGGTGGAGCCCGCGGTGACGAAACGCCCATCGACCACACCGCTGTTGCTCGGTGCGGGCGTGTACGACTCGAACACCGGCGCGGTGCCGTTCCAGACCATGTGCACGGCGCGGTAGTGGAACGTCGTCGCCGGCGCCGGATCGGCAATCTTCATGGCGACGTACCACGCCGAACCCGGCGGCTGCGGCGCTTGGCCGGAATCGGTGTCGAGGGTGAACACGAGTTTGCCATCGTCGCCGGAAACCGCCGGCTGCGCCAGATGCAGCGCGTGCAGGTCCGTGCCCGCGGGTGCCGGCGTGCCGGAGACGAGGATGCTCGCATCGCCGGCGGGATCGGTGAGCAGGGTCAGCCCCGGCGCGCGGCAGGCGCTTTCCGGCGGTGGCGGCAGGACGAGTTGCGGATGCACTTCGTTGCTGGCGGCACCACGGCCATCGGCGTTGAAGGCGCGGACGACGTAGTAGTAATCCTTCACCTTGGGATCGGCCTTGGTGTCGTCGTACCCCGTCGCCGGGCCCTTGGCCTGGCCGATCAGGGTTTCGCCGCCGGAGCGCGTGCCGCGGTAGATCAGGAATCGGCGGATGTCGGCGCCGCCGTTGTCCGGCAGCTTCCAACTGAGGTGCGTGCCGGCGGGATCGCGCGTCGCGGCGAGGCAAGCGCGCGCCGGCGGCTGCGGCTCGACCGGATCGAATTGCGCGAGCAGCGGCTTGCCGCCGATCTGGCGCGCCACGCGCATCCAGGCGGTGAAATCGTTCGGCGCGGTGCCGGCGATGCAGCCGGGGCTGACGCAACCGTCGCTGTAGCCGTACAGCACGCGGCCCCTGGCGTCGATGGTGATCTCGTTGAAGTCGAGCAGATTGCGATCCTGTTCGCTGCCGCCCTGCTGCCAGATGCCGGTGTGGCTCTGCACCGGGCCGTTCGGCGTCGCGTTCACCGTGGTCCAGGTCTGGCCGCCGTCGTAGGTGGTGGCGATGAACACGTACCACACGCCGGGGAAGCTCAGCGCCTGGTAGTCGCCGGGAACGTTGGTGCCGAGGAAGCCGCAGGCGGCGCGACCGGAGCTGCCGCCGACCGCTTCGACCTCGGCGGCGTTGACGATGCCGTGCGAAGCGCCGACGTCGACGTCGCGGATCCAGGTCTTGCCGCCGTCCTTGCTGATCGCGACGTGCACGTGGCCTTCCGGTGGCCGACCCGGCGGCACCGGCTCGTTGTTGACGTAGCAGTAGTAGGCCGTGCTGTCGGCATCGAGGGCGATGGAAGGATCCGCGCCGTTGGCTTGCGAGACGCTGCCGGGCACGGCGAACTCGCTCCACGTGGTACCGGCATCGGTGCTGAGGGTGCCGCCCTGGCGGCCATTGCACTGACTGACCGGCAGCCACGCGGTACCGTCCGCCGCGATGTGCACGTGGCCGTGCAGACCGTGGCAGCCCTCGGGACCCTGGCCGGTGTAGGCCGGCACGCCGGGGCCCCAGGTCATGCCGAGGTCGAGGCTGCGCTGGCACATCGCCGGGCCGACGATGTCCTGCGAGCAGTACAGCGTGTTTTCGCCATGATTGAGCGGCGTCGACAGGAGCGCGAGCGAAGCCGGGAACGGCCCGGTGCCGATGGTTTCGTGATCCGCGCCGCCGTCCGGCGGGCCGACGCCGATCGGCGTCCACGAATCGCCGTCGTTGTCGCTGTAGGCGTAGGCCGCATTCGCGCCGGCAGTCGAATTCGAGGCGAAGGTGCGGCCGGTTTTCTGGTCGGTCCACAGGATCGGATCGAGGCCGGTGTTGGTGACCAGCGAGGACTTGTCCTCCCACAGCGCATCGCAGCTTTCCGGATTGGTCGGATCCAGCACCTCGGCCGGCGTCAGCCGCCAGATCGGCCCGAAGTTCATGGTCATGATGCGGCCGGTGGCCGGATTGAAGCCGATGTTGAATTCGCCGCTGGAGGCCTCCGCGCTGGTGCCATGCGGCGCGTAGAAATTCTGGTAGCGCGGCGCGCCGGGCACGGTCGGGTCCGGGCCGCCAAAGGAACCGCCGCCGCTGCCGCCGCCAGGCGCGCCCGGCAGGAGTTCGATCGTCACCTGCACGGTTTCGCCGGTCGGCGTGTAGGGCACGACCTTGACGGTGTATACATTGCTGCCGTCGACCAGACCGCCGAAGCTCGCCACTTCGGGATCGTTCGAGCTCGCCGATTGGGCGTAGGCCTGTTGCGAGCCGTCGGTGTTGGTGACCGTGCCCTGATAGATGTAGAGATCGTAGTCGGACTTGCCGGTGCCGGAATCGATCCACGAAAGCGTCACTTTCACCGCCGCGTTCGGGTGCGCCGCGGTGTAGCCGCTCGGCAAGGCGACGGTGAGGGCAAAGTCATCGCACGGTTGCGTCGGATTGTTGCACTGCGGCCCGACGTCGACCTCCGGCACCGGCGTCGGATTGGGCGTGTTGAACGGCCCGGCGCTGTAGGTGAGCGGACCGGAGCCGTCGGTCAACGTGCCGGAGGATGGTGTCGCCGCCATTGCGGTGAGCGGCAGGGCGATGACGCACCAAGCCGACACCCGGACGAGAAAATGCGAGCTGAGCACGGGCAAACTCCCTACGTTACGTCACTGCCGGACTCCGCCTGCGTAACGATGTCGTTGTGATCTTGCGCCGCACTCCCGCCGGCGCGCGTTGGATCCGTGCGCACCGTACGGGCGCGCGCTGCGCGCGTCGAGAAGGAATAGTCCTCAGGCGGATTGGGGGAAATCACTCACTCGATGGCTCCGGCTGTGGCCGGAGCACGAATTGCCCCGTGGTCGCATCGTGCGGGTGAGGGCCGGCGGCGGCGATGCCGCCCACCGCAACATCATCGGCGGGGACGTCGTCATGCAGGGCAACCCCAGCATGGGCGGGCACACGCAGAACGATGTGCACGACAACAGCATTGCCGCCAACGCGATTGCGGCGACGACACCTCGGAATACTCCGCCTGCCAGAGCTACGTGAACGACACCATCTTCGCCAACGGCTTCGAATCGCCACCGCCGTGATCCGCGCCGGCGGCGAACTGCAGACGCGCCAGTTCGGCGTAGAGGCCGCCCTGGCGCAGCAGTTCGGCGTGCGTGCCCTGGGCGACGATGCGACCCTGGTCCATGACGACGATGCGGTCGGCCTTCTGCACGGTGGCCAGGCGATGGGCGATGACGAGCGTGGTGCGGCCGCGCATCAGCCGTTCCAGCGCGTGCTGGATCGCGGCCTCGGATTGGGCGTCGAGATTGCTCGTCGCCTCGTCGAGCAGCAGGATCGGCGCATCCTTGAGCAGCGCGCGGGCGATGGCGATGCGCTGCTGCTGGCCGCCGGAGAGGCGCACGCCGCGCTCGCCGAGATCGGTCGCGTAGCCCTGCGGCAGCGCGGCGATGAATTCGTGCGCCTCGGCCGCCTGCGCCGCGGCGACGACGGCGGCGTCGTCGGCATCCGGTTTGCCGAAGCGGATGTTCTCGGCGGCGCTGGCGCCGAAGATCACAGTGTCCTGCGGCACCAGGGCGATGGCGCCGCGCAGTTCCGGCAGGGCCACGCGGCGCAGATCGATGCCGTCGATGCGGATCGCGCCGCGTTGCGGATCGTGGAACCGCAGCAACAAGTGGAAAACGGTACTTTTTCCGGCGCCCGACGGACCGACCAGGGCGACGGTCTCGCCCGGCGCGACGCGCAGGCTGAAATCGCGCAGCGCCGGCGCCTCGGGCCGCGTCGGGTAGCGGAACTCGACCGCATCGAAACCGATCTCGCCGCGCAACGGCCGCGGCAGGGCCACCGGCTCGGTCGGCGAGGCGATGGCCGGCCGCGTGGCGAGCAACTCGTCGATGCGCTCGAGCGCGCCGCCGGCGCGCGCGATCTCGCTCCACACCTCGGTGAGCCCGCCGACGGAACCGGCGGAAATCACCGCGTACAGCACGAACTGGCTGAGCACGCCCGCGCCCATGTCGCCCACCATCACCGCGCGCGCCCCGGCCCACAGCACCAGCGTGATCGCGCCGAAGATCAGCAGGATCACCAGCGCGGTGAGCCCCGCGCGCTGGCCGATGCGGCGGCGTGCGGCGGTGAGCGCGCGCGTGATGGCGCCGTCGTAGCGTGCCACCTCGACCGGCTCGCGCGCGTAGGCCTGCACGGTATACATCGCGTTCAGGGTTTCGTTGGCGATCGCGGCGGCGTCGGCGATGCGGTCCTGGGTGGCGCGGGCGAGCTTCTGTTGGCGACGTCCGGCGAGCGCGATCGGCAGGACCACGAGCGGGATCACCAGCGCCGCATAGCCGGCCAGGCGCGGACTGGTCGTCACCAGCATGGCCGCGCCGCCCGCGGCGGTGACGATGCTGCGCAATGCCACCGACAGGCTGGAGCCGACCACGGTCTGCACCAGTTCGGTGTCGCTGGACAGGCGCGAGATCAACTCGCCGCGCGGGTGCGCTCGAAGAACGCCTGATCGAGCGTGGTGAGATGGGTGTACAGCGCGCGGCGCAGATCGGCGACCACGCGCTCGCCGAGCAGGCTGACGCAGAAATACCGCGCCGCGGTGGCGAGGGCGAGCACGACCGCGACGACGAACAGGCCGACAAAGCTGCGATTGACCGTGGCCGGATCGGCGTGGGCGAAGCCGCGGTCGATCATCACGCGCACGGCGAGCGGCAGCGACAACGTGGCGAGCGAGGACAGCGCGAGAAAGCCGAGCCAGCCGAGAAACAGGTGCCGGTAGCGGCGAAAATACGGCCACAGCCGGCGCAGCGCGGACAGTCGTGAGGGGGAGGCGACGATGGTCATGCGGGCGGACGTTGCCACGGAGTCGGTCGGCGAGGGAGCGGCCGGACGCGCGCGGCCGGCTCGCGCGCCGTCCGAAGATTCTATGGCAGTCGCCGGATCGTTGCGCGGCCGCGGCTGAGGTCGGTGAGCAGCACGCGCAACGCGTCCAGATGCTCCGCCGCCAATTCGATCGTCAGCGTCGCCGTGGATGCGGCAAAGGATTCCGCCACGACGCTCGCCGCGTAGCGTGGCAGCCGCGCGCGCAGCAGCGGCAGGGCCGCGGCCGGCAGCGACGCCTCGATGCGGGTGCACTCGATGCAGGCGCGTTTCGGCGCCTGGCGCAGACATTCCGCGGCGCAACCGCCGTAGGCGCGCGCGAGGCCGCCGGCGCCGAGCTTGATCCCGCCGAAGCGGCGCGTCACCACGACCGCGACCCGATCGAGACCCTGCGCGTCGATCGCGGCGAAAATCGGCCGCCCGGCGGTGCCGGCGGGTTCTCCGTCGTCGTGGAAGCGGTAGCGGTCGCCGACGCGCCAGGCCCAGCAATTGTGCGTCGCCGCCGGATCGGCGACGCGGGCGATGAAATCCGCCGCCGCCTGCGGCGAGTCGGCCGGCGCGGCCTGGGCGAGGAACTGGCTCTTGCGGATTTCCTGGGCGTAGCGGTGCGGGCCGGTCAGCGTGTAGCGGACGCCGCTCATGGCAGATCGCGCAGATCCTCGGGCAGCCGATAGTCCGGATATTTGCTGCGGAACAATTCCAGATTCTGCCGCGCTTCCTCGCGCCGGCCTGCACGCAGCAGGCGCTGGATTTCCGCAATCCAGGATTCCGGATAGAGGCGCGAATTGCGCAGCACCGCGGCGGAATAGGCGTGGTCCTGCGCGCGATCCTTCGCCGGTTTCGGCGCCTCGAAGGCGTTTCCGGCTGGGGTGCCGACACGCAGCGCGGGCTCGGCGGGTGCGGCCGCGGCCGGGGCGGGTGCCGACATCGACGCCGGTGCCGCGGCCGACTCGGACACCGCAGCCGCGGACTTCTTCATCTCCGCCTCGCGGTTGGCGGCGACGCGTCCTGCCGCCGCCGGCGCCGGTGCCTTCGCCGCGGCGGCCGTGGCGTCGGTGGCGCCGGGAAACGGAGCCGGCGCGGGCGCTGCGGCATTTTCCACTTTTTGCAATTGTCGACGATCGGTCTCGACCGGTGGCGTGACCGCCGCGGGCGGCGCCGGTCGGGCGGGCGGCGCGGCTTGCGTCGTCGCGGCGGGCGCCTGCGCTTCCTCGCGGCGTGCCGCGTCGCTCGCTCCGCTCGTCGCGGGCACGCCGCGTTGGTTGCCGAGTTGCGGGGCGAGCCGGTAGGCGATGCCGACCGCAAGCGCGACCGTGGCTGCGGCACCCAGCAACGGCAGCCAATGCCGGCGACGCGGCGCCGGGCGCGGTGCGGGCGCGGCGGCCGCCCGGCGCGCCATCGCGAGTACCGCGGCGTCGAGCGCGGCGTCCGGTTCCGGCCGCGGCAGCTTGCGATAGAGCGCGGCCAAGCGCGAGTCGTCTTCGCGCAGGAAGGACTCGAGTTCGCGCTCCAGATTTTCGTCGCCGCTCATTCCGCGAACTTCTCCCGGATCTTGGCCAGCGCGTAGCGCAGGCGCGATTTCACCGTTTCCTGGCCCGCGCCGGTCAGGCGCGCGATGGCCTCCAGTCCCAGGCCGCCCTCGACGCGCAGCAGGAACGCCTCGCGCTGCGCCGGCGGCAGTTCGTCGAGCACGAGTTGCAGACGCCGGCGCTGCTCGAACTCGCTCAAGTACTGTTCCGGCCGTTCCGACTCCGGCGCATCCAGCGTGCGGAACACCGCTTCGGTCTCGTCCGGGTCCGCCTGCGGCCGTGTGCGGCGGAACGTGTCCACGATCAGATTGTGCGCGATCTGCAGCAGCCAGGTGGTGAACTTCGCCTCGACGCGGTAGCGCTCGCGTGCGGCGACCAGCCGGCTCCAGGTCTCCTGGAACAGTTCGTCGGCGCTGGCGCGGTCGCCGACGCTGCGCAGGATGAAGCGATAGAGCATGCCGCGGCTGCGCGCGTACAGCGCCTCGAAGGCGCGGACATCGCCTTGCGCGTAGGCGAGCATCAGTTCCTCGTCCGATGGTTCGGCCCCCATCCGCGCAGGGTACGGGAAAACGGCGCGGACGATAAGGGGCGAAGGCGCCAGCGGTTCCGTCGTTTCGACGGATCGTTCAACGCCGTGGCGCGACGGGCGGGGTTAAGCGCGTGCGTCAGTGCGCGGATTCGCGCAGCAGCTCGACCAGATGGTCCTTCCAGACCGCGGCGAAGGTGTGGGTGCCGTGGCCGTGGGTGGCGTCGCTGATCGGCAGGATCACGGCGCGACCGTGCGGGACGTTGCGGATCTCGCGTTCGAGGATGCCGAGCTCCGGCGGATTGATCTGGTCGTCGGCGGAATTGATCGCGAGCAGCGGCGCGCGGATGGCGCCGAGCTTCGGCCGTGGGTCGTAGTCGCGCGAAGCCTCGATCTGATAGAGCAGGTCGTTGGCGTCGGTTTCCTTGCGCCGCGCGGCGATCCAGTCGGCGAGGAAGCGGTCGGCGCTGTCGCGGTCGGGCGCGAGTTTCTGCCACTGCAGCGGGCTCGAGGACATGATCATCAGCACATCGAGCGCGGCGACCAGCCCGCGCGGTTGCTCGGTGTATTCGCCGTCGTGCCAGTCGGGATCGGTGCGGATCGCGTCGCTGATCATCTTGCGCATCATCCGGTTGCGGCCGGCGATCTGCACCGGCAGCGACGCCAGCGGCAGCAGCGCGTCCATGTAGTCGGGCCAGGTCTCGCCGAACAGCCAGGTGTGCATGCCGCCCATCGAGGTGCCCATCACCAGGCGCAGATGGTCGACGTGCAGCGTGCGCGTCAGCAGCTCGTGATCGGCGCGCACCATGTCGTCGTAGGTGTAGTGCGGGAAGCGCGCGTGCAGGCCGTCGCTCGGCTTGCTCGAACGGCCATGGCCGATGCCGTCCGGCAGCACCAGGAAATACTTCGTCGCATCGAGCGGCTGGCCGGGTCCGAACAGTTCGCCGGCGAAGCGGTCGTTGAGGAACTGGGTGCCCGCGCCGCCGGTGCCGTGCAGGATCAGCACGGCGTTGTCGACGTGTCCCTTTTTATCCTTGTGGATTTTTCCCAATGTGCGGTAATGCAGCCGCAGTTCCGGCAGGGTTTCGCCGCTGGCGAAACGGAACGCGCGGATCGTGTAGTCGCCTTCGACGGGCGTCGGCCACGACGCGGCGCGGGCATCGGCGGCGCCCAGGCAAAGTCCGAACAGCAGCAATGGCAGTGCGAGTCGCATGCTGGAGTCCCCCCTTCGGTCTAGGCGTCGCGCACGATCAGCAGCCGGATCTCGGTCATGTCCTCGATCGCGTAGCGGATGCCTTCGCGGCCGAGGCCGGAATCCTTGACGCCGCCGTAGGGCATGTTGTCGACGCGGAAGCTCGGCACGTCGCCGATCACCACGCCGCCGACCTCGAGCTCGTCCCAGGCGCGCAGGGCGTTGCGCAGATCGTGGGTGAACACGCCGGCCTGCAGGCCGAAGTCGCTGGCGTTGACGATGCGGATGGCGTCGTCGAAATCCCGGTACTTTTGCAAGAGCGCGACCGGACCGAACGCCTCCATGCAGCTCACCTTCTGGCGTGGATCGACGTCCTCGAGCACGGTGGCCTCGAGCATGGTGCCGTTGCGCTTGCCGCCGCACAGCAGCTTCGCGCCGGCGCGCACCGCCTCCTCGATCCAGCCGTGCAGGCGGGCGGCTTCCTTCTCGTCGATCATCGGGCCGATGAAGGTGTTTTCGTCCTTGGGATCGCCGGCCACGAGCTTGCGCACGGCGGCGACGAAGGCGTCGCGGAAGCGTTCGTACAGCGTCTCCTGCACGAGGATGCGCTGCACGCTGATGCAGCTCTGGCCGGATTGGTAGAACGCGCCGAAGATCACGCGCTCGATGACGAAATCGAGCCGATCGGCCTGGTCGGCGTCGATCACGCAGGCGGCGTTGCCGCCGAGTTCGAGCACCACTTTCTTCTTGCCGGCGCGCGCCTTCAAGTCCCAGCCGACCGCCGGCGAGCCGGTGAAGGACAGCAGCTTGAAGCGCTCGTCGGTGGTGAACAGATCGGCGCCGTCGCGGTGCGCGGGCAGGATCGAGAACGCGCCCTTCGGCAGATCGGTCTCGGCCAGCACCTCGCCGATGATCAGCGCGCCGATCGGCGTGCGGCTGGCCGGTTTCAGCACGAACGGACAGCCGACGGCGAGCGCCGGCGCGACCTTGTGCGCGGCAAGATTGAGCGGAAAGTTGAACGGTGAGATGAACGAGCACGGCCCGATCGGCACGCGCTTCCAGAAGCCGCGGTAACCCCTGGCGCGTTGCGAGATTTCCAGATTGATCACCTCGCCGTCGATGCGCAGCGCTTCCTCGGCGGCGACCTTGAATGTGTCGATCAGGCGCGTGACCTCGCCGCGCGCATCCTTGATCGGCTTGCCGGCCTCGATGCACAGCGCCATGGCGAGTTCGTCGAAACGCTCGCGGAAACGCCGGACGCAGTGCTCGAGCACTGCCTGGCGCTGGTACGGCGCCATCCGCCGTAGCGGCGCTTCGGCCGCCACCGCCGCACCGATCGCGGCGTCGATCGCCTTGGCGTCGGCCAGTGCCACGCGCGTGGCGACCTTGCCGGTGTACTTGTCGGTGACCTCGAGCTCCGTATTCGGCTGCCGCGGCTCGTTGGCGAGGTAGTAGGGGTAGGTCGGCTTCAGCACGGCGCGGGCCCTCGCAGGGTGGATGGTCGGCGATTCTACTCGCCTGCGGCGGCGCGTCTTCAGAGCAGGACGCGCTTGGCCCCGGCGTAGTGCTCGCGCCAATAGGGCGCGTCGAGGGAATCCAGGCGCACCGTGCCGCCCGCGTTCGGCGCGTGCACGAAACGGCCTTCGCCGACGTAGATGCCGACGTGACTCACGCCGCGACCGTGGCGAAAGAACACGAGGTCGCCCGATTGCAGCCGATCGCGCGCCACCGCCGGCGCGTCGAGGCGACTGATCGCGTCTGCGCTGCGCGGCAGGGCGATGCCGGCCGCGTCGCGGAACACGTAATCGATGAGACCGCTGCAATCGAACCCGCCTTCCGGCGTGTTGCCGCCGTTGCGGTACGGCGTGCCGACCAGGCCGAGCGCGCGGAACAGGACATCATTGGCGCGCTGCCGAACTATGTCATCTTGCGTCGCGGGCGAAATCGCGGGACGCGGCGCCGCGCAGCCGGCGAGGGTGGCCACAAGCACGAGGCAGGCGAGGCGAGCATTGCGGGCAGGCATCGCCGCGCACGTTGGAACAAGGCGCCGGTGCTGTCAACGGCGCTGCGCCTGGCGGCGAAACCGGCTACCATGCGCGGCCGGCAGGCGCGGTCAGCGAAGGCAGCGAGATGAAGGTCGAACGAGACAAGGTGGTGCTGTTCCATTACCGGCTGCGCGACGAGGCCGGTGTCGAGATCGAGGATTCGCGCGGACGGGCGCCGCTCGCCATCCTGTTCGGTCACGGCAACATCATCCGCGGCCTCGAGCAGGCCCTGGCCGGGCGCGCGGCCGGCGACCGGTTCGAGGTCGTCGTGCCGCCCGAGCAGGGCTACGGCGCGCGCCGCGCCGACTACACCCAGCGTGTGCCGAAGAAGTATTTCCCCGCTTCCGACCATCTGCGCCCCGGCATGGCCGTCACCCTGGCGACGGACCACGGGCCGCGCACGGTGACCGTGCTCAAGGTCGGCTCGAGCGTGGTCGATGTGGACCTCAACCATCCAATGGCCGGCAAGACCCTGCATTTCGCCATCGAGATCACCGCGGTGCGTGACGCCGAACCGGAAGAACTGGCGCACGGCCACGTGCACGGCGCGGGCGGTCACGAGCATTGAGCGGGGCGCTTCCGGGCGATCTTGCCGCGCGACCCGGAATCGCATAGTTTTTGCGGGCGGAAGCAACGGGGGGAGTCATGGTCGGTCTTCGCGATCGCAAACGCGGCTGGCTGCGGTTTGGTCTGCTGCTGCTCCTCGGCATGACTTGCGCCGCGCCGCTGCGCGCGGTCACCAACAGCTGGTCCCCCGCCGCTTCGCTCGTTGCCGCACGTAGCTACCACACGGCGACCCTACTGCCCTCCGGCAAGGTATTGGTGGCTGGCGGAAGGGTTAGGAACGGATATACAGACGTTTATCTTGCTAGTGCCGAGCTCTATGACCCCGTCAGTAACAGCTGGAGCGCGGCCGGTTCGCTCGCCACGGTACGGGCCAGCCACACCGCCACGTTGTTGCCTTCCGGTAAGGTGTTGGTGGTGGGAGGTGAAGACGGGAGCGCTGCGCTCGCCAGCGTCGAACTGTATGATCCGAGCTCCAATACTTGGAGCGAAGCCGGCACCCTGGCCACCCCTCGGTCCGAGCACACCGCCACGCTTCTGCCCACGGGCAAGGTGCTGGTTGCGGGCGGATCTGATATCAACGGCTATGGCATCGCCAGCGCTGAACTGTACGATCCGGCGAGCAATACTTGGAGCAACGCCGGTGCGCTCGCCACCTCGCGGGGCGCCCACACTGCGACGTTGCTGTCGTCGGGCCAAGTGCTGGTAGCGGGTGGCGTTAGCGGCCCCTCGGTGCGAGCCAGCGCCGAACTGTACGATCCGGCCAGCAATACCTGGAGCCCAGCCGGCGCGCTCGCCACTGCACGGTTCTCCCAAACCGCCTCACTTTTGCCATCGGGCAGCGTACTCGTCGTTGGGGGGCTGGGTTCCAGCTATCTTGCCAGCGCCGAGCTTTACGACCCGGCCAGCAACACTTGGAGCGCGGCCGGTTCGCTGGCGACCTCACGGTATTTTCACACCGCGACGTTGCTGCCCTCGGGCCAAGTGCTGGTGGTGGGCGGCAACGGTAGCAGCGGCGCTCTCGCCAGCGCGGAGCTCTACGACCCACCAAGTAACACCTGGACGGCGACCTCATCGCTGGGCGTGGCGCGGTTGAGCCATACCGCGACGTTGCTGCCCTCGGGCCAAGTGCTGGTGGTCGGCGGAATTGGCGACAGTGGCTATCTCGCCAGCGCCGAGCTGTACGATCCCGCTGCGGCCACTGGGAGCGGTGCCGGTTCGCTTGCCACCGCCAGATACTTCCATACCGCCACGCCGCTGGCTTCGGGCAAGGTGCTGGTGGTCGGCGGCGGCACCAACCGCAACTATTTCGCCAGCGCCGAGTTGTACGATCCGGCCAACGACAGTTGGAGCGGCGCGGGTTCGCTCACGGCGGCCCGGTTGCTTCACACGGCCACGCTGCTGGCCTCGGGCAAGGTTCTGGTGGCGGGCGGCTACAACGGCAGCACCTATATCGCCAATGCCGAGCTGTACGATCCGGCCAGCAACGCCTGGAGCGGTGCCGGGATGCTCGCCACGGCAAGGTACAGCCACACCGCCACGCTATTGGCCTCGGGCAAGGTGCTGGTGGCGGGCGGCTACAACGACACGAGCGGATCGCTCGCCGGCGTGGAGATCTACGATCCGTCGAGCAACGCCTGGAGCGTCGCCCATTCGCTTGCGGCCGCGAGGTACAGCCACACCGCCACACTGTTGCCGTCCGGCAAGGTGCTGGTGGCCGGCGGCTACGGCAGCAGCGGCTTGCTCGCCAGCGCCGAACTGTACGATCCGACGAGCAACACCTGGAGCAATGCCGCCTCGCTTGCGATGGCGAGATATCGCCACAGCGCCACACTGTTGCCTTCCGGCCGGGTGCTGGTGGCGGGCGGCGACGGCGGCAGCGGCGCACTCGCCACCGCCGAGTTGTACGATCCGGCGAGCGACACCTGGAGCAGCGCCGGTTCGCTGGCCACGGCGCGCTACGGTCATACGGCCACCTTGCTTCCCTCCGGCAAGGTGTTGATAGCCGGTGGTTCCAACGGCACGTATCCCGCCAGCGCGGAGTTGTACGATCCGGTCAGCAATACTTGGAGTAGCGTAGGTACGCTTGTGACGGCACGGTACGGCCACACCGCGACCCTGCTTCCTGCTGGTCGGGTGTTGCTGGCTGGTGGTGCAAACGCGAGCGGCTTTGTCGCCGGCGCCGAGCGTTTCGATCCGGGTCTGACGCCGGACGCGAAGCGCCAGCCTGATCTGAACCTGGTCTATCCGTATCTGGTGCCATTCAGTCAGCTCGTTGCCTTTGCGCAAGGCAGCAACTACACGAACGGCAGCTTGGTGGCCACCGGGCTGATGCCGGCCCAGGCCGGGAGCGGCGGCGTGACCAACGACTCGGCCAGCAATATGCCGGTGCTCCAGTTGCAGCGCATCGACAACGAGCAGGTGCGCTTCGTTGCGAACGACGAGACGGTTGCGTTCACCGACACCCAATTCGTCGGCAGCGCCGCAGCGCTGGCCGGGTTCCCTGCCGGTCCGGTGCGCGTGCGCGCGTGGGTCAACGGCGTTCCCAGCGCCGGTTTGTACAGCACGCTGGCGGTGCGGCCGGGACAAGTGACCGCGCCGACCGCGGTCGGCGGCAACGCGCAGGCGACGGTGAACTTCAGCGCCGTGGCCTACGACGGCGGCGCACCGGTGATCGAATACGTCGCGACCGCGCTGCCGGGCAATGTGCAGGCGCAGTGCATGGTGCCGTGCACCAGCATCACGGTGCAGCCGCTCGCTCCCGGAAGCTACACTTTCGTCATCAATGCGGTGAACGCCGCCGGAATCGGTCCGACCTCACCACCCAGCAACCGCGTCAAGGTGTATCCGGCGGACGATATCTTCCACGATGGCTTCGACGGTACGTAATGCGGCGAGCGGCGAGGTGGACGTGCGTTTTGCAATCGGTGCATTCGGGCAAGAGGAGGAATGCGTATCATGAGTGGTTTGCGTGAGCTTGCGCGTTTCCTGGCGCGATTCGGTCTGCTGATTTTTCTCGGAACGCTCTGCACAACGCCGCTGCGTGCGGTCACCAACACCTGGACCGCGGCTACGCCGCTCGCCACGGCCAGATACGATCACAGCGCCACCTTGCTGCCTTCCGGCAAGGTGCTGGTGGCGGGTGGTTTCGCCAACACCTATCTCGCCAGCGCCGAGCTGTACGATCCGGTGAGCAACACCTGGAGCCCGGCCGGCTCGATGGCGACGGCGCGACGCTTTCATACCGCGACGCTGCTGCCTTCCGGCCAGGTCTTGGTGGTGGGTGGAGTCGGTGCCGGCAACGCACTCGCCAGCGCCGAGCTGTACGACCCGGTGAGCAACACCTGGAGCCCGGCCGGTTCGCTGGCGACGGCGCGACGCTCACACACGGCCACGCTGTTGCCGTCCGGTCAGGTATTGGTCGTGGGCGGCTACAGCGCCAGTGTCGGCGGCAGCGCGCTTGCCAGCGCCGAGTTGTACGATCCGGCCAGCAATACCTGGAGTCCTGCCGGCGCGCTCGTCGCCGCACGGTTCTTCCACACCGCCACGCTGCTGCCCTCGGGCAAGGTGTTGGTGGGCGGCGGAACGGACGGCACCGGCGGCTATTTTGCGAGCGCCGAGCTGTACGATCCAGCGAGCAATACGTGGAGCAGTGCTGGTTCGCTCACCACCGGGCGTGATCTTCACACCGCCACACTCTTGCCCTCGGGCAAGGTGCTCGTGGCGGGCGGTTTCAACGGAAGCTATGTCACCAACGCCGAGCTGTACGATCCGGTGAGCGACACGTGGAGTGGGGCAGGGTCTTTGGCCACCGGACGGTACGCGCACACGGCCACGCTATTGCCTTCGGGTATGGTGCTCGTGGCAGCCGGGTTGCACGGCAGCACGCTTGCGAGCGCCGAACTGTACGATCCGGTAGGCAACACGTGGAGTCCGGCCGGTAGCTTGGCGACGGCGCGGTACATTCACACGGCGACGTTGCTGCCATCGGGTCAGGTGCTGGTCGCCGGCGGTAGCGACGGCAGTAGCGCCACTGCCAGCGTCGAACTGTACGATCCGGCGGGTACCGGTTGGAGCGCTGCTGGCGCTCTCTCGAATGCGCGGGCCTATCACACCGCGACAGCGCTGCCTTCCGGCAAGGTGTTGGTGGTGGCCGGCTTTAACAACGGCAGCACTCTCGCGAGTGCCGAACTGTACGATCCGGCCAGCAACGGCTGGACCGCCGCCGGTAGCTTGGCTACCGCGCGGTACATTCACACGGCGACGTTGCTGCCATCGGGCCAGATACTGGTGGTTGGCGGCCTTGGTGCCGGTAGTTATCTCGCCAGTGCCGAGCGGTACGATCCGGTGAGCGACACGTGGAGTGGGGCAGGGTCTTTGGCCACCGGACGGTACGCGCACACGGCCACGCTGCTGCCGTCCGGCCAAGTGCTGGTGGTCGGCGGAGTTGGCGACAGTGGCTATCTCGCCAGCGCCGAGCTGTACGATCCGGCCAGCAATACCTGGAGCCCGGCGGCGTCGCTCAGCACGCCACGGTACTACCACACCGCCACGTTGTTGCCTTCCGGCCAGGTGTTGGTGGCGGGCGGCTACAACGGCAGCACTCTCGCGAGTGCCGAACTGTACGATCCGGCGAGCAACAGTTGGAGCAGCGCAGGTACGCTGGCGACAGCGCGCCAGACTCACACCGCCACGTTGTTGCCTTCCGGCCAGGTGTTGGTGGCGGGCGGCTACAACGGCGGGTTTCTCGCCAGTGCCGAGCTGTACGATCCGGCGAGCAACAGTTGGAGCAGCGCGGGTACGCTTGCGGCAGCACGAAATTATCATACGGCAACGCTGATTCCCTCGGGCAAGGTGCTCGTGGTGGGCGGTTTGAACAACATCAACGGTACGCTCACCAGCGCCGAACTGTACGATCCGATCAGCAATGCTTGGAGCAGCGCGGGCGCGCTCGCGACGGCAAGGTGCTGTCACACCGCGACTCTGCTTGCATCCGGCCAAGTCTTGCTCTCGGGCGGGTCAAATGGCAGCGGCTATCCAACCAGCGCCGAACTGTTCGACCCGGGTCTGGCGCCGGATGCCAAGCGCCGACCCGATTTGAGCTCGGTCGATCCGTATTTGCTGGCGTTTCATCAGCTCATCGCCTTCGCCCAAGGCAGCAGCTACGCGAGCGATGGCGGTCTCGTGGCTACCGGGTTGATGCCGGCGCAAGAGGGAAGCGGCGGCAGCAACAAGAGCTCGGCCAGCAATATGCCGGTGCTCCAGTTGCAGCGCATCGACAACGAGCAGATGCGCATCATTCCGAACGACGAGACGGTGCTGCTCACCGATACGGAGTTCGTCGGCAGTACGACGGTGCTCGCCGGGTTCCCCGCCGGTCCGGTGCGCGTGCGCGCGTGGGTCAACGGCGTTCCCAGCGCCGGCTTGTATAGCACGCTGGCGGTGCGGCCGGGACAAGTGGCCGCGCCGACCGCGGTCGGCGGCAACGCGCAGGCGACGGTGAGCTTCAGCGCCGTGGCCTACGACGGCGGTGCACCGGTGATCCGCTACGTCGCCACGGCTTCGCCCGGCGGCGCGCAGGCACAGTGCACGGCGCCGTGCACCAGCATCACGGTGCAGCCGCTTGCTCCCGGCAACTATAGTTTCGTCGTCAAAGCCGTCAACGCCGTGGGGACCGGTCCCACCTCGCCGCCCAGCAACCGCGTCAAGGTCTATCCGGCGGACGATATCTTCCACGATGGCTTCGACGGGCCGTGAGGGCGGGCGCGGCGCCGCGACGCCCGCGCCGAGCCGGAAGAACTGGCGCACGGCCACGTGCACGGCGCGGGCGGTCACGAGCATTGAATAACGAAAGGCCCGGCTTGCACCGGGCCTTCCGGGATTGCCCCCTTGCTGTACCGATTACGCGGCGGCGTTGCCGACCAGCGTGAGTTTGGGACGCGCCGGCTGCGCGGTCGGCATCGGCGGCGTCAATGTGCGCACGAGCTCGGCCTGGGCGGCCGCGACCTGTTCCTCGAAGCGGCTCAGCCGCTCCTCGGCGGCGGCGGCCACCGGCGCCGGGATCGCCGACGCATCGAGCAGTTGCCGCACCAGCTCGCGGTGGTGGGCGCTGAAATCCGGATCGTGCAGCGCCTCGTCGAGCGCGCAGATCAGGGTCGCCAGCCAACCGGAGGTCGGCGAGCGCAGTGCCAGCAGCAGTTCGTGAGTCGATGGCTTCATGGCGTTCGGCGGATTTGCCTGCGGGTCCGGTTACGCCAGGTATATGCAGTTTCGATGCCAAGCACTCGCGGACCCTTCGGATTTGCTTTTGTGCGACGCTTGACGCAGGCTTCGCCCCCGGTGCAAGGCGAGGAAAATCATGCAAAAACTCCGCGTTCTGCTGATCGGAGCGTGGCTGGCGCTCACCGCCTGCCAGGCGCCGCCGCAAAAAACGTCAGAATTTGACCTGCTGATCCGCCACGGCACGGTGTACGACGGCAGCGGTGCCGCGCCGCGGCAGGCCGACGTCGGTGTGCGCGGCGCGCGGATCGCGGTGGTCGGCGATCTCGCTGGCGCGCATGCCGCGCGCGAGGTCGATGCCGGTGGCCTCGCGGTGGCGCCGGGCTTCGTCAATATGCTGTCGTGGGCGCCGGATTCGCTGTACCTCGACGGCCGTTCGCTGTCCGATCTCAAGCAGGGCGTGACCCTCGAGGTGTTCGGCGAAGGATCCTCGCTCGGGCCGCTGACCGAGGAGACGCGCCGCGCGGCGCTCGCCGAACAGGGCGATCTCAAGCACCCGATCGACTGGACCACGCTCGGCGAAGGCCTGGACGCGCTGGCGCGCCGTGGGATCGCCACCAACGTCGCCTCGTTCGTCGGCGCCGCCACCGTGCGCGAGCATGAGCTCGGCTTCGCCAACCGGGCGCCGACCGCGGACGAGCTCAAGCGCATGCAGGACCTGGTGCGCGAGGCCATGCGCGAAGGCGCGCTCGGCGTCGGCTCGGCGCTGATCTACGCGCCCGGCACCTACGCCCGGACCGACGAGTTGATCGCGCTGGCGCAGGCGGCCGGCGAGTACGGCGGCGCCTACATCTCGCACCTGCGCAGCGAGGGCGACCGCCTGCTCGAGGCGCTCGACGAGCTGATCGACATCGCCCGCACCGCGCACGTGCACGGTGAGGTCTACCACTTCAAGGCCGCCGGCCGCGACAACTGGCCGAAGATGCGCGAGGCGATCGCGCGGATCGAGGCCGCGCGCGCCGCCGGTGTGGACGTGTCGGCGAACATGTATACCTACACCGCGGGCGCCACCGGGCTCGACGCGGCGATGCCGCCGTGGGTGCAGGAGGGCGGGCTCGACGCCTGGGTCGCGCGGCTTGCGGATCCTGCCATCCGTGCGCGGGTGCTGGTCGAGATGCGCGCGCCGGCCAAGGACTGGGAGAACCTGCTGCGCGCCGCCGGTTCCGCCGACAACGTGCTGCTCGTCGCCTTCGCCAACGAGAAGCTCAAGCCCTACACCGGCAAGACCCTGGCCGAGGTCGCGCGGCTGCGCGGCACCACGCCGGAAGAGGCGGCGATGGATCTCGTGGTGGAGGATCACAGCCGCGTCGGCACGGTGTATTTCCTGATGTCGGAGGACAACGTGCGGCTCGGTCTGGCGCAACCCTGGGTCGCGCTCGGTTCGGACGAGGGTTCCTACGAACCGGCCGGGCCGTTTCTCAAGTTCCAGCCGCATCCGCGCGCCTACGGCAATTTCGCCCGCTTCCTCGGCCGCTATGTGCGCGACGAACACGTGACGACCCTGGCCGAGGCGGTGCGACGACTCACCGCGCTGCCGGCGCGGAACCTGAAGCTGCGCGACCGCGGCGAGCTTCGTCCCGGCGCCTTCGCCGACATCGTGATCTTCGACCCGGCGACGATCGCCGATCACGCCACCTACGCCAACCCGCACCAATTCGCCACCGGCGTGCGCGAGGTGTTCGTCAACGGCGTCGAAGTCCTGCGCGAAGGCGAGCCCACCGGCGCCATGCCGGGGCAGGTGGTGCGCGGGCCGGGTTGGACGGGATGGCGCGCGGTCGCCGCCGCGGCGTTGCCGGAGCAGCGACGCGCACCGTGAGCGAGTCCGGAAAATCCGACGTGCTGATCCTGGGCGGCGGCGTGATCGGCCTCGCCTGCGCGCTGTATCTGCTGCGCGCCGGACGCGGCGTGGTCGTGCTCGAGCAGGGTCGTGCGGGTGGCGCCTGTTCGCACGGCAACTGCGGCACGATCACGCCGAGCCACGCCATGCCGCTCGCCATGCCGGGCGTGATCGCCCAGGCGCTGCGCTGGATGTGGCGGGCCGACGCCCCGCTGCGCATCGCCCCGCGGCTCGACGTGGGCCTGTGGCTGTGGCTGCTGCGCTTCGCGCGCCTGTGCAACTGGCGCGATTTCGCCCGGATCACCGCGATCAAGGCGAAGCTGCTGCGTCTGTCGCGCGAGGCGCTGGAGGCGCTGATCCGCGACGAGCGGCTGAATTGCGAATTCGAGACCATCGGCACGATGAACGTCTATCGCGACGCGCGCGCGTTCGCCGCATCGGACTGGCTGCCGCGCGCGCTCGCCGATTGCGGTCTGCCGGTGGAAACGCTGGATGGTGCGGCGTGCCGATCGCGCGAGCCGGCGCTCAACGAGAACGTCGTCGGCGGCTACTTCCATCCGTTCGATGCCCACCTGCGTCCCGACCGCTACGTCGCGGAACTGGCGCGCGCGGTGCGGGCGCGGGGTGGAGAAGTATACGAATCCACGCGGCTGCAGGGGTTCGATCGTCAGGGCGACCGCCTCGCCGGCGTGGTCACGGACCGAGGCAGGTTCACCGGCCGCGACGTCGTGCTCGCGCTCGGCGCGTGGACGCCGCAGGTGGCGCGCCAGCTCGAGCTGCGCCTGCCGATCCAGCCCGGCAAGGGGTATTCCATCACCTACACGCGGCCGGCGCTGGCGCCGCGCATTCCGCTGACATTGAAGGAGCGGGCGGTGTGCGTGACGGCATGGGATTCCGGCTACCGTCTCGGCAGCACGATGGAATTCGCCGGCTACGATGCGCGGCTCAACCGGACGCGGCTCGATGCGCTCAGGCGCGGCGCCGCGGAGTACCTGCGCGAGCCCGAGGGGCCGCGCGTCGTCGAGGAATGGTATGGGTGGCGGCCGATGACCCATGACGACCTGCCCATCCTCGGCCGCAGCACGCGGGTGCAGAATCTGCTGCTGGCGACGGGCCACGGCATGCTCGGTGTGACCCTGTCGGCGGCGACCGGTCTGCTGATCAGCGAACTCGTGCTCGGCCGGTCGCCGTCGCTGGATCCGGCGCCGTACCTGCCGTCGCGGTTCGGCGGTTGAACGGGGATTGCGCATGCGCGGCGGCAGATCATTCTCCCGGTCGATGGCCCTGATCCTGTGCGCGAGTGTGGCTGCGGCGCACGCCGCGACCGGTGTCGAATCGACCAAGACCGACGTGCCGCCGCCGATCGACTTCACCTTCGGCGTGTCGATTCCTCTGCGCGACGGCGTCAAGCTCAACGCCACGCTGTATCGCCCCGCCGGCCAGCGCGAACCCTTGCCGTGCGTGTTCACGCTCACGCCGTATGTGGCGCAGAACTATCACGAGCGCGGCGTGTATTTCGCCGGCCATGGCTACGTGTTCCTCGGCGTGGACGTGCGCGGCCGCGGCAATTCCGAGGGCGAATTCACGCCGTTGCTGCAGGAGGCGCGCGATGGCCACGACGTGGTCGAGTGGCTGGCGCGACAGAGCTACTGCAACGGCAAGGTGGCGATGTGGGGCGGTTCCTACGCCGGCTACGACCAGTGGGCGACGGCCAAGGAGTTTCCGCCGCACCTTGCCACGATCGTGCCGGTGGCCGCGCCGTTTGCCGGCGTGGATTTTCCCCGCCGCAACAACATCGCCTATCCCTACGACATGCAGTGGCTGCTGCTCACCGCCGGGCGCACCGCGCAGGAGAAGATCTTCGGCGACGACGGTTTCTGGATCGCCAAGTTCCGGCAGTTCTACCTCGACCACCGCGCCTTCCGCGAGCTCGACCGGTTCGTCGGCATGCCCTCGCCGGTGTTCCAGACCTGGGTCGCGCACCCGATGGTCGATGCCTACTGGGACGGCTACAACCCGACCGCGGAGCAGTTCGCGCGGATCGATCTGCCGATCCTCACCCTCACCGGCCAGTACGACGGCGATCAGCCTGGCGCGCTCACGTTCTATCGCCGGCACCAGGCGCTCGCCTCCGCCGCGGCGCGGGCGCGGCACTACCTCGTCATCGGTCCGTGGGATCACGCCGGCACGCGCACGCCGCAGGCGGAGCTTGGCGGCCTCAAGTTCGGCAAGGCGAGCCTGCTCGACCTCAACGATCTGCACCGGCAATGGTACGACTGGACGATGAAGGATGGCGCGAGGCCCGAGTTCCTCAAGGATCGCGTGGCCTACTACGTGCTCGGCAACGGCGCCGAGGAATGGCGCTACGCGGCGTCGCTGGAGGCGGTCACGGCCGAGCAGCGGCCGTGGTATCTCGGCTCGGTCGAGGGACGCGCCAACGACGTATTCGCCTCCGGCACGCTGGAGGCGACCGCGCCGCGCGGCGGTCGGCCCGATCGCTACGTCTACGATCCGCTCGATACCAGCACGGCCGCGGTGCAGGCGGTGGAAGTGCCGAACTCGCTCACCGACCAGCGCCTGGCGTTGCAGCAAAGTGGAAAAATGCTCGTCTACCACACGCCGGCCTTCGCGCAGGCGTTCGACATCGCCGGTTTCTTCCGCCTCTCGGCGTGGCTGGCGCTCGACCAGCCGGACACGGATTTCTACGTCGCGGTGTTCGAGATCCTCGCCGACGGCAGCGCGATCTTCCTTGCCGACGACGTGCTGCGCGCGCGCTACCGCGCCGGCGACCGCGCCGCGCGGCCGGTGGAGCGGGGTCGTGTCGAGCGCTACGACTTCGCGCGCTTTCCATTCGTGGCGCGGCGCGTGCAGGAAGGCAGCCGGCTGCGGCTGATCGTGGCACCGTTGAACAGCCTGTTCGCCGAGAAGAACTACAACCGCGGCGGCGTGGTGGCCGAGGAGACCGGTGCGGACGCGCGCACGGTGACGGTCACGCTGTACCACGACGCCGGCCACCCGAGCGCGCTGTACGTGCCGATCGCGGCGCCGGCCCGCAACGTTTCGGCGAGGCCGTGATGGAAACGTATACTCTGCACCGCGGCACCGCGCCGCTGCTGGTTTCGCTGCCGCACGACGGTACCGCGCTGCCGGACACATTGGTCGCGCGCCTGACGCCGTCGGCGCGGCGCGTGCCCGACACCGACTGGCACGTCGCGCGGCTGTACGCGTTCGCGCGTGAGCTCGGCACCTCGCTGATCGTGCCGCGCCATTCGCGCTACGTGATCGATCTGAACCGGCCGCCCGACGATGTGTCGCTGTATCCGGGGCGGAACACGACCGGTCTGTGTCCGCTCGTGCAATTCAGCGGCGAGGCCGTGTATCGGCCGGGCCAGGAACCCTCCGCCGACGAGATCGCCGAACGCATCGAACGTTACTGGCGTCCGTATCACGCCGCGCTGGCGGCCGAGATCGAGCGGCTGCGCGCGGCGCACGGCCGGGTCGTGCTGTGGGAAGGGCACTCGATTCGCAGCGTCGTGCCGTTCCTGTTCGACGGCAGGCTTCCGGATCTCAACCTCGGCACGGCCGACGGCGCGAGCTGCGCGCCGGCGCTGGAGCGACGCCTCGCCGCCGCGCTTGCGGCGCAGCGTGAGTATACTTTTGTCGTCAACGGCCGTTTCAAGGGCGGCTACATCACTCGACACTACGGCAAGCCCGCCCAGGGCATCGACGCGATCCAGCTCGAGCTCGCGCAGTGCAACTACATGGACGAGGATACGTTCGCCTGGGATGACGCAAGAGCCGCACCGTTGCAGGCGCTGATCCGGCGGTTGCTCGAGCTGTGCCTGGCGCGGTGACGACCGTCCGCGGCGCCGCTCAGACTTCCAGACTCGCCAGATCGCCCTTGGTCTCGAGCCATTCCTTGCGATCGGCAGCGCGCTTCTTCGACAGCAGCAGGTCCATCAGTTTCGCCGTGCCGACGTCGTCGTCGATGGTGAGCTGCACCAGCCGCCGCGTGTCGGGGTGGATGGTCGATTCGCGCAATTGCGCCGGATTCATCTCGCCCAGTCCCTTGAAGCGGGTGACGCTGACCGCGCCCTTGATCTTCTCCCGCGCGACCTTCTCGAGCAGCGCGTCGCGTTCGGCCTCGTCGAGGCAGTAGAACACCTGCTTGCCGACATCGACGCGGAACAGCGGCGGCATGGCGACGAACACATGGCCCTCGCGCACCAGCGCGGGGAAGTGCCGCAGGAACAGCGCGCACAGCAGGGTGGCGATGTGCAGGCCGTCGGAGTCGGCGTCGGCGAGGATGATGATCTTGCCGTAGCGCAGTCCGGAAAGATCGTCGCGGCCGGGATCGCAGCCGATGGCGACGGCGAGATCGTGCACCTCTTGGGAGGCCAGCACCGCGCCGGATTCGATCTCCCAGGTGTTGAGGATCTTGCCGCGCAGCGGCAGGATCGCCTGGAAATCCTTGTCGCGCGCCTGCTTGGCCGAGCCGCCGGCCGAGTCGCCTTCGACCAGGAACAGCTCGGTGCGGGCGAGATCGCTCGAGGCGCAATCGGCGAGCTTGCCCGGCAGCGCCGGCCCCTGGGTCACCTTCTTGCGCACGATCTGCCGTTCCGCCTTCAGCCGCAGCGTGGCGCGCTCGATGGCGAGGGCGGCGATGCGCTCGCCGAGTTCGACGTGCTGGTTGAGCCACAGCGAGAAACCGTCGTGCGCGGCGGTTTCGACGAATCCGGCGGCATCGCGCGAGGACAGCCGTTCCTTGGTCTGGCCCGAGAACTGCGGATCCTGCAGCTTCAGCGACAACACGAAGCAGAGCCGGTCCCACACGTCCTCGGGCGCGAGCTTCACCCCGCGCGGCAGCAGATTGCGGATATCGCAGAACTCGCGCAAGGCGTCGGTCAGGCCGGAACGCAGGCCGTTGACGTGCGTGCCGCCCTGCACGGTCGGGATCAGATTGACGTAGCTTTCTTGGGTCAGCTCGCCGTCCGGCAGCCAGGCGAGAACGAAGTCGACCGCCGCGTTGTCGCGCCGATGCGAGCCCTGATACAACTCCGCCGGCAGGTAGTCGGCGCCGCCGAGCAGCGAACGCAGGTAGTCGCGCAGGCCGTCCTCGTAGTGCCACTCCGCGCGCTCGCCCGAGGCTTCATCGAACAGCCGCACGGTGAGTCCGGCGCACAGCACCGCCTTGGCGCGCAGCACATGCTTGAGCTTGGGCAACGAGATGCGCGGCGAGTCGAAGTACTTGGCATCGGGCCAGAAGCGCACCGTGGTGCCGGTCTGCTTCTTCGGCACGCTGCCGACGATTTCGAGATCGCCGACGCGCTCGCCGTGGGCGAACCCCATGCGGTAGACCTGGCCGTCGCGCCGGATCGTGACCTCGACCTTGCTCGACAGCGCGTTGACCACCGACACGCCGACGCCGTGCAGGCCACCGGAGAAGGCGTAATTCTTGTTCGAGAATTTGCCGCCGGCGTGCAGGCGCGTCAGGATCAGTTCCACACCGGGGATGCCTTCCTCGGGGTGGATGTCCACCGGCATGCCGCGGCCGTCGTCGCTCACCTCGACCGAGCCGTCGGCGTGCAGTATCACCTCGACCGCCTTCGCGTAGCCGGCGAGCGCCTCGTCCACCGCGTTGTCGATCACCTCCTGCGCCAGATGATTCGGACGCGAGGTGTCGGTGTACATGCCCGGGCGGCGTTTGACCGGCTCGAGGCCCGACAGGACTTCGATGTCGGCGGCGTTGTAGCGGCTGCTCATGCGCGGCGGAACTCCGGAAGGGTCTGGCGGCCTCGGCGGGGCCTCGGGCGAAGGCCGGGCAGCATGGCGACAGCGGCGGGCGAGGTCAAGAGCAAACCGCCCGGTCCGCTCACCCGCTGGAACGCGGGGCCTTCGTCAGACCTTCCCGAACTCAAGTACAATGACGCTTTACCAGCAGTGGGAATTGCTGCGTCATGACTCCCCTGATCTTCGTGACCGGCGGCGTGGTGTCCTCCCTGGGCAAGGGCATCGCCTCCGCCTCGCTCGCGGCCATCCTCGAAGCGCGCGGCCTGCGCGTGACGCTGATGAAGCTCGACCCCTACATCAACGTCGATCCGGGCACGATGAGCCCGTTCCAGCACGGCGAGGTGTACGTCACCGACGACGGCGCCGAGACCGATCTCGATCTCGGCCATTACGAACGCTTCGTGCGCACGCGCCTGACCGGCCGGAACTCGATCACCACCGGCAAGATCTACGAGGCGGTGATCCGCAAGGAGCGGCGCGGCGACTACCTCGGCGCCACCGTGCAGGTGATCCCGCACATCACCGACGAGATCAAGCATTGCATCCACGAGGCCACGCGCGGCTACGACGTCGCCCTGGTCGAGATCGGCGGCACCGTCGGCGACATCGAATCGCAACCGTTTCTCGAGGCGATCCGCCAGTTGCGCATCGAGCACGGCAGCGACAAGTGCCTGTTCATGCATCTGACGCTGGTGCCGTACATCAAGGCCGCCGGCGAGATCAAGACCAAGCCGACGCAGCATTCGGTGAAGGAACTGCGCGCGCTCGGCATCCAGCCGGACGTGCTGCTGTGCCGCTGCGAGCAGCCGTTGCCGCAATCCGAGCGGCGCAAGATCGCGCTGTTCACCAACGTGCCGGAAAAGGCGGTGATCAGCGCGGTGGACGTCGACACCATCTACAAGCTGCCGCTGTGGCTGCACGGTCAGGGCCTGGACGACATCGTCGTGGCGCACCTCAAGCTCGACGCCAAGCCGGCGAACCTGACCGAGTGGGAGCGCACGGTCGAGGCGGTGGAGCACCCGCGCGACGAAGTCACGATCGCGATCGTCGGCAAGTACGTCGAGCACAAGGACGCCTACAAGTCGCTCGGCGAGGCGCTGCGCCACGGCGGCCTGAAGCAGGCCACGCGCGTCAATCTGCGCTGGCTCGAATCGGAGGACGTCGAGGCGCGCGGCACCGACGCGCTCAAGGACGCCGACGGCATTCTGGTGCCGGGCGGCTTCGGCAAGCGCGGGTTCGAGGGCAAGGTCGCGGCGGCGAAATTCGCGCGCGAGTATAAAATTCCCTATTTCGGCATCTGCTACGGCATGCACGCGGCGGTGGTGGATTTCGCCCGCAGCGTGGCCGGGCTCGCCGGCGCCGGCTCGACCGAGAACGATCGGCATTGCGCGCATCCGGTGATCGCGCTGATCACCGAATGGACCACGGCCAGTGGCGAGGTGGAACATCGCGACGAGAACTCCGACAAGGGCGGCACCATGCGCCTCGGCGCGCAGGAATGCCGCCTCAAGGCCGGCACCATCGCGCGCACGCTGTACGGCCAGGACGTGATCCGCGAGCGCCATCGCCACCGCTACGAGTTCAACAACCGCTACCGCCAGGCGTTCGAGGATCTCGGCCTCGTCATCGCCGGCAAGTCGATGGACGATCTCCTGGTCGAGATCGTCGAGCTGCCGGCGCAGCAGCATCCGTGGTTCGTCGCCTGCCAGTTCCATCCCGAGTTCACCTCGACACCGCGCGACGGCCATCCGCTGTTCATCGGCTTCGTGCGCGCGGCGCGCGAGTACAAGGCAGTGCGCGACGCGCCGCGCTTCGCCAAGGAAGCGGCGGCGTGAAGCTGTGCGGTTTCGAGGTCGGCCTCGACCGGCCGTTGTTCCTGATCGCCGGTCCGTGCGTGGTCGAGTCGGAACAGCTGCAGATCGACACCGCCGGCCGGCTGAAGGAAATCACCGGCCGGCTCGGCATGCCGTTCATCTTCAAGTCGAGCTACGACAAGGCCAATCGCACCTCGTCGAAGAGCTTTCGCGGCCTCGGCATCGAGCAAGGCCTGCGCATCCTGGCCGAAGTGCGGCGCCAGATCGGTGTGCCGGTGCTGACCGACGTGCACGAGTACACGCCGCTCGGCGAGGTCGCCGCGGTGGTCGATGTGCTGCAGACCCCGGCGTTCCTCTGCCGCCAGACCGACTTCATCCAGAACGTCGCCCGGACCGGCAAGCCGGTGAACATCAAGAAGGGCCAGTTCCTCTCGCCGTGGGAGATGAAGCACGTCGCGCAGAAGGCGCTCGAGACCGGCAACACGCAGATCCTGGTGTGTGAGCGCGGCGCGAGCTTCGGCTACAACAATCTCGTCTCCGACATGCGCAGCCTCGCGGTGATGCGCGAAACCGGCTGCCCGGTGGTGTTCGACGCCACGCACTCGGTGCAACTGCCCGGCGGGGCCGATGGCAAGTCCGGCGGCCAGCGCGAGTTCGTGCCGGTGCTCGCGCGCGCCGCGGTCGCGGTCGGCATCGCCGGGATTTTCATGGAGACGCACCCGGACCCGGACAAGGCGCTGAGCGACGGGCCGAATGCGTGGCCGTTGGGCAAGATGGAGGCGTTGCTGGAGGTTCTGCTGGAGCTCGATCGGGTGATCAAGCGCAGTGGCTTGCTGGAATTGGCGTGATGTGGATAGTCTCAGACCTGCTGCGCTCCCACTGCAGCGCTTCGTGGAGTGGTCTTTGTGTGGGTGTGGGTTTGTGGCTTTCTTCGATGCTGTTCGCGTCTCGCGCGATGGCTGAGGAACTTCGAACTGAGGATGTGCTGAATTTTGCAGCCGACCTGCACATTCTCGCAGAGTGCACCGAAGCTTATGTTTCCCGTCACGGTATTGATGGGACAAAAATCGCTGAATTAATCGCGAAAAGTGGAAACGGCCGGGCCTTGATCCAGCGAGTGCTGCACTTCCTGAAACCAAGCGACCCACTCTACAACGACATTGGGAACGAGAAGTTTCCACTGTCCCAGCGAGTGCAATTGTCACTGGCCGCCTTATCGTTGCTGGGGACGCGTGACGACTTGCAGCGCGAGCGACGCTATGCGGCTACCGGTCTCGCGGCGAGTTTTGCCGCATCGACGACGGGTGGCGAGTGCGTGCCGTCCAAGCGATTTCTTGAGATTTTGTACAAGGCCGAGAAATGAACATTACCCGCATCCACGCCCGCGAAATCCTCGATTCGCGCGGCAATCCCACCCTCGAAGCCGAAGTCACGCTGAGCGACGGCTCCTGCGGCCGCGCCGCCGTGCCGAGCGGCGCATCGACCGGTTCGCGCGAGGCGGTCGAACTGCGCGATGGCGACAAGGCGCGCTATCTCGGCAAGGGCGTGAAAAACGCCGTGGCGAACGTGAACGGCCCGATCGCGCAGGCGCTGCAAGGCTTCGACGCGACCGATCAGGCCGGACTGGACAAGAAGCTGATCGCGCTCGACGGCTCGCCGAACAAGGGCCGGCTCGGCGCGAACGCGCTGCTCGGCGTCTCGCTGGCGACCGCGCACGCGATGGCCGCATCGAAGAAGCAGCCGCTCTGGAAGTATCTGTCCGCCCTCAACCCTCGGCCCTCGGCCCTCGGCCCTCAGCCCGCGGCCCTTTCCTTGCCGGTTCCGATGATGAACATCGTCAACGGCGGCGCGCATGCCGACAACAACGTCGACATGCAGGAATTCATGATCCTGCCGGTCGGCCTGCCGTCGTTCGCCGAGGCGCTGCGCGCCGGCGTGGAAATCTTCCATGCGCTGAAGAGCGTGCTGAAAGCGAGGGGCTTGAACACCGCCGTCGGCGACGAAGGCGGTTTCGCGCCGGACCTGAAATCCAACGAGCAGGCGATCGAGACGATCCTCGAAGCGACGGCCAAGGCGGGTTATCGGGCCGGTGAAGATGTATACCTCGGGCTCGACGTGGCGAGCTCGGAATTCTTCGACAACGGCGTGTATCACCTCGAAGGCGAGGGCAGGAAGTTTTCGTCCGACGAGCTGATCGAGTTCTACGCCGGCTGGTGCGCCAAGTATCCGATCATCACCATCGAGGACGGCATGGCCGAGGGCGATTGGGACGGCTGGAAGAAGCTCACCGACCGGCTCGGCAAGAAGGTGCAACTCGTCGGCGACGATCTGTTCGTGACCAACCCGGCGATCTTCCGCGACGGCATCGATCGGGGCATCGCCAATGCGATCCTGATCAAGGTCAACCAGATCGGCACGCTGTCGGAGACGCTCGAGGCGATCGCGATGGCAGACCGGGCCCGCTACGCAGCGATCGTCTCGCATCGTTCCGGCGAGACCGAGGACACCACCATCGCCGACATCGCGGTCGCCACCACGGCGACGCAGATCAAGACCGGCTCGCTGTGCCGTTCCGACCGGGTGGCCAAATACAACCAGTTGCTGCGCATCGAGGAGACGCTCGGCGGGGCCGCGCGCTATGCCGGGCGCGCCGCGTTCCCGAACGTGCCGGGGCTGGTCGGTTGAGGAGCGGACGCGCGCGTGTTGCGGTACGTCGCCCTGTTCCTGCTGCTGCTCTTGATCGCGCTGGAAATCAAGCTCTGGGCCGGCGCCGGCGGCATGCGCGAGGTCTGGCTGCTGGAACGGCGCCTGGCCGAGCAGAAGGAGGAGAACCAGCGCCTGCGCCAGCGCAACGAGGCGCTGGCCGCCGAGGTGCGCGACCTCAAGAACGGCAAGGCGGCGATCGAGGAACGCGCGCGTTCCGAACTCGGCCTGATCAAGCCGGGCGAGGTGTTCTACCAAGTGGTCGAACCACCGGCCGCCGACCGGAAGCCGGAGCATGACCAGCCCTAGCGAGCCGCTGTGGTGTGTCGTGCCCGCCGCGGGGCGCAGCACGCGTGTCGGCGGCGAGGTGCCCAAGCAGTATCTGCCGATCGCCGGCAAGCCGATGCTGCAGCACACCCTGGAGCGCCTGGCCGCGCACCCGCGGATCGGCGGCCTGATGGTGGTGCTGGCGGCGGACGATCGGCGCTGGCCGGGCTGGAGCGCGCTCGGCGGCAAGCCCGTGCTGACCGCGATCGGCGGCGCGCAGCGGGCGGATTCCGTGTTGGCCGGACTGTTCGCGTTACGTGAACGGGTGGCGGATGCGCAATTTATACTTGTACATGATGCGGCACGGCCGTGCATCGCCGCCGCCGACGTGTCGCGCCTGATCGAACTCGGCGTTCCGGCCGGCGGCGCGCTGCTCGCGGCACCGCTGCGCGACACGCTCAAGCGCGCGGACGCCGAGCGGCGGGTGACGACGACCGAGCCGCGCGAGACGCTCTGGCGCGCGCTGACGCCGCAATTGTTCCGCTATGGCGAATTGCGCGATGCGCTGCGCGCGGCCGCCGCCGCCGGGATCGAGGTGACCGACGAGGCGATGGCCATGGAACGGGCCGGCCGGCGTCCCTTGCTCGTCGAGGGCGCGGAGAGCAACATCAAGCTGACCACGCCGGCCGATCTCGCGCTCGCGGAATTCCTGCTGCGCAACGGCGCGGCGGCGCAGCGGTGAATCGATGAGACCTCGCCGGCGGTCGGAGCGGGCCGTCCGGCGTGACGCCCGGGAAGGAATCTCTGAACCATCGGCGGAGGTAGCCTCGGCTCCCCAAGCACCCTTGAGTCGAGGGGGCTGGAGGCGCGGCGCCACAGCCGAAGACAGGAACGGTGGTTTTGATCAGACCTTCCAGAAGGAGCACAGCGTGCGCATCGGCCAAGGCATCGACATTCACGCATTCGGACCGGGTGACCATGTCGTGCTCGGCGGCGTGCGCATCGCCCACGAGCGCGGGATCGTGGCGCATTCCGACGGCGACGTCGTGATCCATGCCTTGTGCGACGCGCTGCTCGGCGCGCTCGCGCAGGGCGACATCGGCCGCCATTTCCCGCCGACGGACGAACGCTGGCGCGGCGCCGACAGCCGCGAATTCCTGCGCCGCTGCCGCACGCTGATGCACGAGCGCGGCCATGTGCTCGGCAATGCCGACGTCACGATCGTGTGCGAGCGGCCGAAAATCGCGCCACACGCCGAGGCCATGCGCGCGAATCTCGCGGCGGATCTGGCATGCGAGCCCGCGCGCGTCAGCATCAAGGCGACCACCAGCGAGCGCCTCGGCTTCTGCGGCCGCGGCGAGGGCATCGCCGCGCTCGCGGTCGTGCTGCTCGTTCCCGCCACGGCCGGGCAGTGATCGCAGCGCTGCCGTATGCGCTCGGCGGGCCGCCGCTCCGCGGCGTGCTGCGCGCGTGCGCCGAGGATTTTTTCGTGGACGAGGATCTCGGCTTCGCCGCCGATGGTGCCGGCGAGCATGTCCTGCTGCGCGTGGAGAAACGCGGCGCCAACACCGCGTGGATCGCGCGCGAGCTGGCGCGCTTCGCCGGCGTGCCGGCGGCGGCGGTGAGCTTTGCCGGGTTGAAGGATCGCCACGCCGTCGCGCGCCAATGGTTTTCCGTGCACCTTGCCGGCACGCAGGAACCGGATTGGACGGCATTCGAAACGGCGGAAGCGCGCGTGCTGGAAGCCGCGCGTCATCGCCGCAAGCTGCGGCGCGGCGCGCACGCCGGCAATCGCTTCACCCTTCGCGTGCGCGAGGTGCGCGGCGATCGCGATGCCGCTGTGGCTCGGATCGAGCGCATCGCCGCTACCGGCGTGCCGAACTACTTCGGCGAACAGCGTTTCGGCCGCGGCCGGGCGAACGTCGCGCAGGCGTCGGCGATGTTCGCCGCGGCGGCATCCGCCGGCAAGCGGCGCATACCGCGCGAGGAGCGTTCGCTGCTGCTGTCGGCGGCGCGCGCGCAACTGTTCAACGCCGTGCTGGCCGAGCGGGTGGCGCGCGGCAACTGGAATCGGCCGCTCGAGGGCGAGGTCTGGATGCTCGCCGGTTCGCACAGCATCTTCGGCCCGGAACCGCTCACACCGGAACTCGCCACGCGCTGCGCGGACGGCGACATCGTCCCGACCGGACCCTTGTGGGGTTCCGGCGCGCTGCGTTCGACGGCGACGGTGGCCGCACTCGAGACCGCGGTGGCACAGGCACATGCGCCACTCGCCGCGGGCTTGGCCGCGAGCGGGCTGCGCCAGGAGCGGCGCGCGCTCGTCCTGCGCGCGCGGGAGCTTGTTGCCGACTGGTGTGGGGCAGCCGAATTGCGTCTCAGCTTTTACTTGGAGTCCGGCTGCTATGCCACTGTGTTGATTAGGGAACTTGTCGACACGGCGGCACCGGGATCGGCGGCGTTGCCCGACTGATCCGGACTACCCTCGACGCGGCGTTGGGACTATAGTGATCGCAGGCAGGCTCGGCGCGGATTTTCCGCGCACAGGAGGTTGCCATGCGAGCAGCGCGATGGGGCGCCGTCGTTGCGGCGAGCCTCGCGGTCAGCGCCTGCGCCGGCACGGCCGGACGGCAGGCGTTGCTCCCCAGCCAGGATCTCGATACCGACAAGATCGAGCTGGTCAACCGCTGGGCTCACGATCGCGGCGCGACGATCATCTGGGTGAACTATCCGACCCGGCCGCACCCGCGGCCGACGAGCGGCGACTGACCGACGCGGCCTCAGGCCCGGCGCAGCAGCACGAGCGTCGCTCCGGTGCCGCCCTCGGCGGGTTTCGCCGAGGCGAAGGCGAGCACGTCGTCGCGCCGGCGCAGGACGTGGTCGACCAGACGCTTCAACACCGGACCCGGCGCACGCGAGCGCAGACCCTTGCCGTGGATGATCTTCACGCACAAGCGATCCGCGCGGCGACAGGCATCGAGGAATTCCTTCACCGCCACGCGCGCGACTTCGGCGGTCATCTGGTGCAGGTCGATCTCGTCGGCGATGCTGTAGTGGCCGCGCTTGAGCCGCACCAGAATCCGCGGCGCGACGCCGGGCTTGAGATAGCTCAGTTCCTCGCCGATTTCCAGCACCGCCGGATCGATCGCGCTCGACATCAGCTCGTCGGCCACCTGCGCCTCGTCCAGACGTGCCTGCCGGGGCTCCGGCGGCGGCCGCGCGCGCGGCGCGATCACGCGGTCGCGCACGATCGGTCGTACCGGCCCCACGGCCTCGCGGAACAGGTGCCGATCCTCGGCGCCGATGGCGGGTGGGCGCGGCTTGGTCATCGCCGCGAGCTTAGCAGGGAAAGGCCTGCGTTCGGTTGCGTCGGCCGCTTCCAGTACAATTCCATTTTGCCGCCCGTTCGGCCTTCGGAAACCGCATGCGCGTATTGGTCAGCAACGACGACGGTGTGGACGCTCCCGGCATCCAGGTGCTGGCGCGACGCCTTGCGGTGGTCGGCGAGGTGATCGTGGTGGCGCCGGACCGCGACCGTTCCGGCGCGAGCAATTCGCTCACCCTGAATCAGCCGATCCGCGTCACCCGGCTGGACGACGGCCGCTACCGGGTGGCCGGCACGCCCACCGATTGCGTGCATCTCGCACTCGCCGGCTTGCTCGACAAGGAGCCGGACATCGTCGTCGCCGGCATCAACAATTCGCCCAATCTCGGCGACGACGTGATCTATTCCGGAACGGTGTCGGCGGCGATGGAAGGCCGGTTTCTCGGCTTGCCGGCGATCGCGGTGTCGCTGGTGTCGCAGGATCATCTGGGCGAACACTATCACAGCGCCGCGCAGGCCGCGCTCGCGATCATGCAGCGTCTGCTGGTCGATCCGCTGCCGGCCGACACCATCCTCAACGTCAACGTGCCGGATCGGCCGTGGGCGGAGTTGCGTGGCTTCGCCGTCACCCGCCTCGGCAAACGCCATCGTTCGGCGCCGTGCATCGCCGAGCGCGATCCGCGCGGACGGCCGATCTACTGGATCGGTCCGCCGGGCGAGGCCGACGACGCCGGTCCTGGCACCGATTTCCACGCCGTGCGCGAGGGCTACATCTCGATCACGCCGATCCACGTCGATCTCACCCGCTATCAGGCGCTGGACAAGGTCGCCGGCTGGGTCAGTTCCTTGTCGCTGGAGCTCGGCGCCGTCGCATGAGGCTGTTTTCGCTGCCCACGCCCGAAGCGCGCGGCCTCGGCATGACCTCGCAGCGCGCGCGCGACCGTCTGGTCGAACGCCTGCGCGCCGAAGGCATCCGCGATCCGCGCGTGCTCGAGGTGATCGGCCGCCTGCCGCGACACCTGTTCGTCGAGGAGGCGCTCGCCTCGCGCGCCTACGAGGACACCGCGCTGCCGATCGGTCGCGGCCAGACGATCTCGCAACCCTGGGTGGTGGCGCGCATGACCGAGGCGGTGCTCGAGCACAAGCTGCCGGAACGGGTGCTGGAGATCGGCACCGGTTCAGGCTACCAGGCCGCGGTGCTCGCGGCACTGGTGAAAAATGTATACACGGTCGAGCGCATCGAGGAGCTGCTGCGCAATGCGCGCCGGCGGTTCCGCAAGCTCGGCATCGACAACATCCGCTCGCGGCACGACGACGGCCGGCTCGGCTGGCCGGAGCACGCGCCGTTCGATGCGATTCTGCTCACCGCGGCCGGGGAAACCGTCGCCGCGTCGCTGTTCGATCAGCTCGCACCGGATGGCGTGCTCGTCGGGCCGGTCGGTGCGCCCGGAGCGCAGCGCCTGCTGCGCTACCGTCACGACGGCAAGGCCTGGGTCGGCGAAACGCTCGGCGCGGTCAGCTTCGTGCCGCTGCTGGGCGGACTCGGCTGATGCGGCTGTTCCGGCCGCTGTACGAGTTCGCCCTGCGCTGGGCGGCGCATCCGCACGCCGAGCGCTTTCTCGCCGGCCTGAGCCTCGTCGAGGCGTTCATTTTCCCGGTCGCGCCGGAGGTCATGCTGGCGCCGATGACGCTGGCCAGGCCGCGCCGCTGGGCACGCTACGCCACGATCAGCCTGCTCGGTTCGCTCGTCGGTTCGCTGATCGGCTACGCGCTCGGCCATTTCGCGTTCGATCTGGTGCGCCCGCTGTTCGCCGATCTCGGCTGGCTGGCCAAACTGGACGAGCTCGTCGCGCAGTTGCGTGCCTCGCTGGCGGCCGATCCCTGGAAGGCGTTCTGGATGCTGGTGCTGGCCGGATTCCTGCCGATTCCGCTGAAGATCTTCACCTGGGCCTCGGGCATCGTCGGGCTGCCGCTGCCGGCGTTCGTCGCCGGCATGCTGATCGGGCGCGGCAAGCGCGTGTATCTCCTGTGCGGCGCGATCCGGCTCGGCGGCGCGCGCGTCGAACGGGCCCTGCACCGCTGGATCGAATGGATCGGCTGGGGCTTGCTCGTCGTCGTCGTCGCCTTGATCCTGTATTTCCGTTTCCTGCGCTGAACCTCGCCATGGGAAGAGCCGTGAGGATCCGATCCGGCAAGACGCTCGCCGTGTGCACGGCCTGCCTGCTCGCCGCCTGCGCCTCGAACGAGCCGGCGCCGGTGATCGACCGCTCGCTCGAATCCGCGCCGCACGCCTCGCCATCCGCCCCGCGCGGCCGTCGCACGCCGCCAGCGGAACCGGCGGCCGGCGAATACCGGGTCGTCGCCGGCGACACGCTGTACGCCATCGCCTTCAGGCACGGCCTCGATTACCGCGAACTGGCGGCGTGGAACCACATCGCGCCGCCGTATCGGATCTACGTCGGCCAGCAGCTGCGCCTGCGCGCGCCGGAGCCCGGCACGGCGCCGAGCGCCGCCGTCGCGCCGCCGGTCGTCGCCGAGAATCCACATGTGGACAATGCGGCAAAGCCGCCCGCGACGCCCGCGCCGGCGGCTCCCTCTACGGCCGCGCCGACGGACAACGCCGCACCCGCAGCGACGGACAAGCCCGCGCCGCGAGCCGTCGCCGCGGTACCGCCCGCCGCGACGCAGGGTGCCACGAAGCCGCCGGCGAATGCCGCGGCCGCAGCGACGGAACGTGCTCCCGAGCTCAATGCCGGCGGCGTGTCCTGGCGCTGGCCGGCGGCCGGCGAGGTGATCGGCACGTTCGTGGCCGGTGATCAGACGCATCAGGGCATCGACATCGCCGGCCGGGAAGGCGATCCGGTGGTCGCCGCCGCCGACGGCGACGTGGTGTACAGCGGCAACGGCCTGATCGGTTACGGCGAGCTCATCATCATCAAGCACAACGCCAATTTCCTGTCCGCCTACGGCCACAACCGCAAGCGCCTGGTGCAGGAAGGCGAACACGTGAAGGCCGGTCAGCGCATCGCCGAGATGGGCGCAAGCTCGGCCGCACGCGACGAACTGCACTTCGAGATCCGCAGGAACGGCAAACCGGTCAACCCGCTGGACTACCTGCCCGCGCGCTGACGCCGGGCGGCGGCGTCGGGAGTATGCTGTGGCCATGAACCCGTCTCCGTCCGACGAGCTCGACGCCGAGGAGTTGCTCGAACTCATCGACGCGGTGGAGACGCACGACGAGGAAGCGCGCAACTCGGCCGGCGTCTATCTCAACGAAATCGGCATGATTCCGCTGCTCGATGCCGACGCCGAGGCCGCGCTCGCGCAGCGCGTCCGCGCCGGCGACGCGGACGCGCGCCGGCAGATGATCGAGGCCAACCTGCGGCTGGTGGTCGCGGTCGCGCGCGGCCACGTCGGACGCGGCGTGCCGCTGCTCGATCTGATCGAGGAAGGCAACCTCGGTCTGATCCGCGCGGTGGAGAAATTCGATCCCGCACGCGGCGTGCGCTTCGCCACCTACGCCGTGTGGTGGATTCGCCAGGCCGTGCAGCACGCGCTCATGCACCAGGGCCGCACCGTGCGCCTGCCGGTGCACGTATTGCGCGAGTTCGCCCAAGTGTTGCGCGCCCGGCGCCAGTTCATGGCGCGGCACGGGCGCATGCCGAGCCGGGACGAACTGGCGCTGGCGGTCGGCAAGACCACGGACGAGGTGGCGGAGCTGTTCGCCGTCACCGAGCGCATCAGCTCGCTGGATGCACCGCTTTCCGAAAGCGACGACCGCGCGCTCATCGAGCAGCTCATGGTGAGCGGCGATGCGCCCGCGCCGCGCGCAGACGAGGCTGCCGGCGGACGCATCAACGATTGGCTCGCGCGCTTGCCCGAACGCCAGCGCTATGTGCTGGAGCACCGCTACGGGCTCAACGATCAAGGCATCAAGACCCTGGCCGAAATCGCCTGCGAACTCGGCCTGACGCGCGAACGGGTACGCCAGATCCAGCGCGAGGCCTTGCAGCGGCTGCGCGTCCTGGTCGAGCGCGAATCCGCCGCGCGCCCGTGACGGCCGCGCGTTCGCTCAGCCCTCGAGCAGGAACACGGCGACGACCTGGCGGCCTTCGCCGGCGAGCACGTTGAACGTGCGCGCGGCCGCGGCGTTGTCCATGGTTTCCACGCCGATACCGCGGCGCAGGAATTCGGCGAGCACCGCCGGCGGCGGAAACACCGGACGCGCGCCGGTGCCGAGCAGCACCACCTCCGGCTGCAAGGCGAGCACCGCGGCGATGGCAGCGTCGTCGAAGTCCTCGACGCGACGTGCGGGAAAATTCTCTGCGACCGCGGTGGCGCTGAGCAGCACGCTCCGAACGACGCGCCGGTCGATGATGGTGACCGAATGCGCATCGGCGTGGCGCAAGAAGAACTGGTGTTCGTTGCGATGTTCGGTGAGCAGCATGATCCCAAGTTCGCCACGCCGGTCAGGCGGGCAGGGCGAGTTTCGGCTGGTCCGGATTGCGGCGGTAGAAACAGGCCGTGCGGCCGATGCCCTGCACGAGCGCGGCGCCGGTGCCGTCGGCCAGCGCCGCGATCTGCGCCGTGCGCTCGGCGCGGTCCGGAGTACCGAGCTTGACCTTGACCAGCTCGTGCTGGTCGAGCGCACTGGAGAATTCCGCGATCAACGCCGGGGTGATGCCCTTGTTGCCGGTGAGAATCACGGGCTTCAGGGCATGCGCGAGGCCGCGCAGATAGCGACGCTGACTGGGACTCAGGTTCATGGACGCGAGGCGGATACGGCAGGCGCGGAGGAGAAAGGGTATCATGGCGCCCCGCAGCAAGCATGGCGGCGTGAAGAGGACGTGGCCCGCAGCAAATCCAGCGCGCGCTGGTTGAAGGAGCATTTCCGCGATCCCTACGTGCAGCGCGCCCAGGCGGAAGGCTGGCGCTCGCGCGCGGTGTTCAAGCTCGAGGAGATGCTGGAGCGCGATCGCCTGCTCCGACCCGGCATGGTGGTGGTCGACCTCGGCGCCGCACCCGGCGGCTGGTCGCAGATGGTGCGCGAGCGCCTGGGCGACCGCGGCCGGGTGATCGCGCTCGACATCCTGCCGATGCAGGGCATCGCCGGCGTTGAGTTCCTGCAGGGCGATTTCCGCGACCAAGCGGTGCTGGCGCGATTGGAAGCCCTGCTGAACGGCGCGCCGGTCGATCTTGTGCTCTCCGACATGGCCCCCAATATGAGCGGAGTGGACGAGGTCGATCAGGCACGGGCGATGCATCTTGCGGAATTGGCGCGGGATTTCGCCGCCGTGCACCTGAAACCCGGCGGCGCGTTGCTGGTCAAGTTGTTCCAGGGACGCGGGTTCGACGAATACGTCAGGAACTTGCGCTCGAGCTACGCGCGCGTCAGCATGCGCAAACCGAAGGCCTCGCGAGCGCGCAGCGCAGAGGTGTATGCGTTGGCGGTGGGAAAGCGAGGGCTGAGGGCTGAGGGCTGAGGGCCGCGGTGCGGTGAGTGAACCGATGAACGACATGACCAAGAATCTCCTGCTCTGGGTAGTGATCGCGATCGTCCTGGTCGTGGTGTTCCAGAGTTTCAATCCGCGCAGCGACGAGGCGACCAAGATCTCGTACTCCGAGTTCATGCAGCAGGTCGAGAACAACGCCATCTCGCAGGTGACGATCAGCGCGACCATTCCCTCCACCATCACCGGCAAGCGCAAGGACGGCAGCCCGCTGGTCACCACCGCGCCGATCGAGGACCGCGACATGGTCGCGACCATGCGTGCGCACGGCGTGGAGATCCGCCAGGAGCCCGCCGATACCGGCATGCCGCTCCTGCGCATCCTGCTCGACTGGGTGCCGTTCCTGATCTTCATCGCCCTGCTCGTGTACTTCATGCGGCAGATGCAGGCCGGCGCCGGCGGTCGCGGCGCGATGAGCTTCGGCCGTTCGCGCGCACGCCTGCAGGGCGAGGATCAGGTCAAGGTGACCTTCGCCGACGTCGCCGGCGTGGACGAGGCCAAGGAGGAGGTGCAGGAGCTGGTCGAGTTCCTGCGCGATCCGTCGAAGTTCCAGCGCCTCGGCGGCAAGATTCCGCGCGGCGTGCTGATGGTGGGGCCGCCCGGCACTGGCAAGACCCTGCTCGCCAAGGCGATCGCCGGCGAAGCCAAGGTGCCGTTCTTCACCATCTCCGGTTCGGATTTCGTCGAGATGTTCGTCGGCGTCGGCGCGAGCCGCGTGCGCGACATGTTCGAGCAGGCGAAGAAGCACGCGCCGTGCATCATCTTCATCGACGAGATCGATGCGGTCGGCCGCCACCGCGGCGCCGGCTTGGGTGGCGGTCACGACGAGCGCGAGCAGACGTTGAACCAGTTGCTGGTCGAGATGGACGGGTTCGAGGGCAACGAGGGCATCATCGTCATCGCCGCGACGAACCGGCCGGATGTGCTCGATCCGGCGCTGCTGCGTCCGGGCCGGTTCGACCGCCAGGTGGTCGTGCCGCTGCCGGACATCCGCGGCCGCGAGCAGATCCTCAAGGTGCACATGCGCAAGGTGCCGCTGGCGCCGGACGTCGACGCCACCGTGATCGCGCGCGGCACGCCGGGTTTCTCCGGCGCCGATCTCGCCAACCTGGTCAACGAGGCGGCGCTGTTCGCCGCGCGTGAGAACGCGCGGGCCGTGACCATGGAGCACCTGGAGAAGGCCAAGGACAAGATCATGATGGGCACGGAACGCAAGTCGATGGTGATGAGCGAGCAGGAGAAGAAGCTCACCGCCTACCACGAGGCCGGGCACGCGATCGTCGGTCGCCTGGTGCCGGAGCACGATCCGGTATACAAGGTCACCATCATTCCGCGCGGCCGCGCGCTCGGCGTGACCATGTATCTGCCCGAGCAGGACCGCTACAGCCACAACAAGACCGAACTCGAAAGCCGCCTCGCCAGCCTGTACGGCGGCCGCGTCGCGGAGGAGCTCGTGTTCGGCCCGGACAAGGTCACCACCGGCGCCGCCAACGACATCCAGCGCGCGACCCAGCTCGCGCGCAACATGGTCACGAAGTACGGCTTGAGCGACGAACTCGGGCCGATGACCTACGGCGAGGACGACGAGGAAGTGTTCCTCGGCCGCTCGGTGACGCAGCACAAGAACGTCTCCGACGAGACCGCGCGCAAGATCGACGAGGAGGTGCGCAAACTGATCGACGCCGCCTACCAGCGCGCCAAGGAGATCCTGCTCGCCAACCTCGACAAGCTGCATCTGATGGCCGAGACCCTGCTCGAGTACGAGACCATCGACGGCGATCAGATCGATGCGATCATGCAGGGCCGCAAACCCGGACCGCCGAAGGATTGGCAGCGGTCGGACGATACCGGCGCGGGCGGCGCATCCGACGTCGGCAAGCCGACGGCGCCGATCGGCGGCGCGGCGACGCAGCACTGACGGAAATGTGAGCAGTGAGCAGTGAGCGGGAAGAGCCGCATGCTCGCGGAATTCGGAAATCGGCCGCTCGCTGACGCTCGCTCAATCGGAAATCGGAAGAGTATTCATGTCGCGGAAGGAGGGCTGAGGGCCAAGGGCTGAGGGCTGAGGGCTGCAGCTCTTCGCACTTCCCACTCCCCACTCCCCACTCCCCACTCCCCACTCCCCACTCCCCACT